>Ga0209825_1001283_pt1 | contig 11352 bp, 12 predicted proteins | sample EN8Hudsemesocosm_FD_184631 | JGI IMG/M metagenome (GOLD analysis project Ga0209825, IMG submission 184631) | Methane-oxidizing microbial communities from mesocosms in the Hudson Canyon - EN8B Hudson Canyon (SPAdes) (version 2) | ecosystem: Environmental > Aquatic > Marine > Cold seeps | place...
ACTAAATGACAGTCTCAAATGTTGCTTACAGACAACTTGACGAATGCCATAGAGAAAAAGTATATGGAATTGAATATTCAAATTTAATGTAGAACCAAAACGTTGAATCAGTGTGACAGCCCCATTAGTTCGCGGTACTGGCAAACTGAAAGCGCAACTGGGTGGGAAAGCTTAATGCCCATTGTCGCATAGGCTCTTGCGGTAAAACTTCGTCAACCAATAAAGCCGCACTCTCAGCCATTCGCCTAGCCCCACAACTGGGGCAAAAATCTCTGCGCTTTCAACTAAAAGCAACAAGCCACTCATGCTTGTAGTCTTCGCAGCGAACCCGTGTTTAAGACGGCCACAGGAAAGAAAACCCTCAAACTCTCGCTGCACGTAGAGAGTTAGCGAACGACCATTGCCCTCAAGACTTGCTAGTCTGATTAATACATGAGCACCCATGATAATTCTTCTTTTTAAGGTGGGTGTTTATGTACATTAGGGTCGCATGACTTACAGAAGTATTTTCATCAATTTTAAAAAATAATTATCTCATTTTGGTTAAGTTTTGCTTTCTATCATGCAAAGCTCTCCAATCATGAAATTTTGTCCTATAATATATTGATGCGGCAGATGCGGCAGATGCGGCAGATGTGGCAGAATAATAGTAACTTCGTTTCCAGTCTTTCATCCCTTGGGGTAGCAGGATATGGCATATAAACCGAAACTAGCTCTCTTACCTGTGATAGCCTTTGTTCTTGCCTGCCTTATGTCACATTCAATTTGGTCAGATGAAGAACCTCTAAGAATTCTCGCAATACACTATCCTCCTTACGAGTTTAACCCTCCAAGTCATGGACTTAAAGGTTTCGATGTTGAAGTGGTTGAAACAATCTTTCAACGAATGGGTAGTCCTGTCAAAGTTGATTTTCTTCCATGGGTACGATCCGTTGAGATCACCTATGCAGGAAAAGCAATGGCGCTTTTAACCTGCTCTCGAGAAAAATCACGTGACGCACATATATTATATTCTGATGCCATAAGCGCTGGTACATTTGGATATTTTTTACGCAAAAATTTCCAAGATCCTAATTTTGAATCAATTGAAGCATTACGGGGACAAAAAATTGCTGTAGTTCGTGGCTATACGACACAATTTGTACTGGAGAGCTATAATATTGACCATACTCAAGTACGTACGGACGAGATAGCCCTCAACATTCTAGTAGGAAAACGGGTAGACTTTTACTATAGCGGTAAAGAAAGTAATGTTTATATTGCAAACCAGTTAGGTTTGTCAGACAAGATAAAATTTCATCCTCTAAAGTCAAAGAGTTTCCATCTTTGCTTCAGTAAGAAATGGCCAAAATCGAAAGAATTGCTAACAAGATTTAATGACGGTCTCGCTCAATTGAAAGCCGACGGCAGTTATAAACAAATTCATGATAAATATCGTTAACACTTTTTTTGGTTTCCAACCTTATAGGTGCCACATGAAACGACGAATCAGACAACTATCAGCAATTTTCCTGTCGCTATTTTTATTGTTCTCAGTATCTAGCGCGATTCATGCCGAAGTCTTAACGCTTGTCTCTACAGACTACCCCCCTTACTCATTTTCAGAACCTCAGGATGGTTTACGAGGTTTCGACGTCGAAGTAGTTGAAGCCGCTTTTGAGCAGGCTCAGGTCTCAACAGAAACCAAGTTTCTCCCATGGAAACGAGCATTAGAGGAAACTAAGCATGGTATATATACGGCTATTTACAATTGCAGTTTTAGAAAAGAACGGGAAGAATTTCTCATTTATTCCACTTCAATTAGCCGACAATCCATTGGTTTTTTCATCCGAAGTAATTTTAATGGTTTCGAACCGACACGCCTAGAAGATGCCAAGGGACTCAAAGTTGGCTCCGTACTAGGTTGGGCGATGGCAGACACGATGAAAGATGCAGGAGCCGACATTGTTACCTTCAGAACGGAAGAGTTGGTATTCAGAGATCTCTTGAAGGGCCTGATTGATTACGCTTATTTATCTCTGGAATCATCAGGGTTCGGGGCCATGAAACTAGGTATTTCCAACAAAATACGCACTATCAAAATACAAGAAAAGAAATTGTACGTTTGCTTCAGCAAGAAATGGCCGAATATAGAAGGAATCATTGACAAATTCAACGAAGGCCTAGCAGCCGTACGAAAAGATGGTTCTTATGACCGGATACATGCTCGTTATAGATAGTTAGCAAGTAGGAAAGGAATCATGTCATTAGTCGAAACAAATAACGTCAAATTTAAAAACCGTATTGCCTATAAGCAAACACGCTTTGTAGTAATGTTAGCTTTTGGACTGGGTTTGATTTTTAGTCTTATTCAAATATATGTCGACTATATAAAACAAACGGGCGAACTTACAAACACGATCCTTCAGGTAGTCAGCACAATGAGGCAACCTGCTACTGAAGCAGCCTTTCATCTTGACCCCAATTTAGCTAACCAGGTTGGACGAGGTTTATTCGAATTTGCACCGATTGTAAGTGTAAACATAGTCGGTAATATTGGAGACGACCAACTTCCTCAGACGCTTTTAGAAATAGACAAGCCCGTTCAAACAAGGAACGACCAATGGATCTCTTCACTATTGTTCGGCAACATACAGTTTTATCAAATTCCATTGTACAGCGAAAGTGATTCAAACGAACCGGTAGGCGTTCTGACCATTGAAGCAGATCCTTACATTGTCGCCAGTGCATTCATTTCGCGATCTTTTAATGTCATCCTATTTGGCATCTTACGCACTGGAATGTTTGCTCTAATTGTACTGTTCTTTTTTTACCGTACAGTAACGAAACCACTGTCTGAGTTGAGCAATAGTTTGTTGCTTATTAATCCGGAAAAACCTAACAAAGCACGTCTTTCAATAACAAAAAAACATGAAAATGATGAGTTCGGTCAACTGGCGGTGAGTGCCAATAGATACCTAACAGCCGCAGACCAACACTTAATTAGACGTAGAGAAGCTGAGTGCGCTCTACAGACAGCTTATGAGGCCTTAGAAGATCGAGTTAAATCAAGAACCTCGCAACTTGAGAGTGAAATTGAAGACCGTAAAAAAGTTGAACAATCTCTAAATGAAAAAACTGAAATAATGCTGCTGTTAAAACAAATAGTCGTCATCGCGAACGAGGCAGAGTCTTTCGAAGATGCCGTTCAACAGACTCTGTTAACGATTGGGAGCACGAAAAAATGGCCAGTTGCACATGCTTACACCCTAACTAAAACGACGAAGGGTGACGAGGTATTATCATCAACTCGATTATGGTATTTAGAGGATCGTGAGCGTTATGATGAATTCCAGCGGGTGACTGAATCCATTTCATTTAAACGCGCTGAGGGCTTGCCTGGTAGAGTTTGGGAAAGTGGAACTCCCGCCTGGATCTCTGATATCACCAAAGATAAAAATTTTCCTAGAACAGGAATGATTAAAAAAATAAACATCCTATCGGGGTGTGCATTTCCTATTCTAGTACGCTGGAAGGTGGTTGGGGTGTTGGAGTTCTTTTCGCCTAAAAAACTAGAACCTAACGAGGCTCTGCTTGATGCTATGCGAGATGTAGGTATTCAACTCGGTCGTATTTTTGAAAGAGACAAGGCTGCACAAAAGCTAACCCTAGCAAAAGAAGGCGCTGAATCGGCGAATAAAGCTAAATCTTTATTTCTAGCAAATATGAGCCATGAAGTACGCACACCAATAAACGGTATGTTTGGAATGATACAGCTGCTAGAACGCAGCAATTTAGATGAAGAGCAAAAAGAATCCGTTGAAGTATTACGAAATTCAACACTAATTCTCAATACAGTGCTAGATGACATTCTGGATTTTTCCAAAATAGAAGCAGGCCAAATGAACCTTGAGTTCGTGCCCTTTTCCCTTAATCCTATATTGGAAAGTATTGTTGCACTCGTAAGACCTAAAGCACGTGAGAAAGGTCTGAACTTATTGTTAGAAATTGGCTCAGGTGTTCCTAGCTCGCTACTTGGGGACCCCGTCAGGCTCCGACAAATTCTACTCAACTTGATCAATAATGCGATCAAGTTTACAGATAATGGCCACGTTTTAGTTCGTGTGACGCAGATAATTCCTAGTGCCTCCAAAGCCCATCTATTATTTGAAGTTTGTGATACGGGGTGTGGCTTAAACTCAGAGCAACAAGAGAAACTGTTCTTGCCTTTCGTTCAAGTAGACAATTCCATTACTCGTCGTTTTGGTGGTACTGGCTTAGGGTTGTCTATTTGTAACCGTCTGGTCGAGCTACTTGACGGAGATATTGGTGTAGATAGCCATCCAGACCAAGGAAGCCGGTTCTGGTTTACATTATTCTTTGAAAAATCTACTCATATAATATCGGGTGGAACTATTAAAAATATCGCTAAACCGCCTATTCTTCGTTTGTTGGTCGTTGAGGATAACCCTATAAATTTGAAAGTATCAGTTACTTTCCTAACAAGTGAGGGGCATAAGGTGTTCAGTGCAAATGATGGGAAACAAGCTCTGGAGGTTCTGGCTAAAACGAATGTAGATGCCGTTTTAATGGATGCACATATGCCTAATATGGATGGTCTTGAAGCAACCAGGACTATTCGAACCTTAGATAGCGACACTTCAAAAATACCCATTATTATGCTTTCTGCAGATGCCCTCAGAAAATCAAGACAAGACTGTTTGAATGCCGGTGCAACAAAATTCATCGCCAAACCTTTTGAGCTAAGTGAAATTAATGTAGCGCTTGTCAACTTATTTGGTCTACGAAGTTATACAAAACCAGCGTATATAAAGCAGCTACTGACTAAAGAAAAAACAACAGAGAAAAATGAACAGTTAATAAATTTAACTGCTCTGGAAGAAATGCGTAAATCTTTAGGTAATGACTTACTAGAGGAGTTAATAGACGATTTTTCATTACAGAGTGAAAATTTCATTAAAACGCTTGAAGTCGCCTTAAAAAATCAAGATATGCAGTCAATTATAGAAATATCTCATAGCTTAAAAGGTTCTTCTCGTGAGCTCAAAGCCACAAAAGTAACTCAATTGGCTACAGATATTGAAAATACACTTAATATTCCTGAAGTTGAGGAAAAGCTACTTCAGTTAAAGAAAATCCTAGGAACTACTTTTGAGGCTTTTAACCAACTGAAGTCTAATAAGGAGACTGAAAGGAGCTAAATTTACTTCTTTCAGTCATTAAGGGAGAGCAACATGAATATTGCGATTATTGATGACAATGTAGTGAATGCAAAGGTCAACGCAGCCTACATCAACAAGTTAGAAAACATAAATACAACAGTTTTTACTAACCCTGTTGAAGGTTTAGCCTATTGCCAAGAAGAAGAAGTCGATATGATTCTAGTCGACTATAGAATGCCTGATATCAATGGAATTGAGTTGATAAATATCATTAGAAAAAATCCAGATAAATCTGGAGTGCCTATCGTTATGGTAACAGCAGTAAATGAAAAAGATGTCAGGTGGGCTGCTCTTGATGCTGGGGCAAATGACTTTCTGAGTAAACCGACAGATGAAATTGAGTTAATTATACGCGTCCGAAATATGTTGTCGCTAAGGTCGTATGCCCTGGAGTTTAAGCACTTGGCAACAATAGATGCTCTGACATCCGTTTTTAATCGTCGATATTTTCTTGAACTGGCTGAAAAAGAGATGAAACGCACCAGGCGTTATAATTCCCCACTTACTGTACTCATGCTTGATGTAGATAAATTCAAGCAGGTAAATGATACCTACGGACATGCCGGTGGTGATATGGTACTAATAAAACTGGCAAATACTTGTATTTCCGAGTTAAGAGATATTGATTTTATTGGCCGCTTAGGTGGGGAGGAGTTTTCGGTATGTCTCACAGAAACTACTTTAGATGGTGCATCATTAGTGGCAGAACGCTTACGAAAATCAGTTGAAAATACAGTCACCCGTACAGGTATCGATGACATCAATGTAACTGTCAGTATTGGTCTTACAGAAATTAATGATACAGACCAAAATTTTTCTTGCGCTCTTAACAGGGCAGATCAAGCCCTTTATATCGCTAAGGATCAGGGTAGAAATAAAATTATTCAAGTATAGGTAAACAATTGACTAGAAATCTTGTGCGACAACCTTTCACTAAGCAGTATAGTCATTAATTATACCACTACATTTTTTACCCTTTGAGCTCAATCGATCAGCAACATAAATGCGAGCACCTTTGCTACTGATAAAATGACGTCTGTTATTGATTGATAATCAGAAGCTATTTAAAGTCCTCTGCTTGCATATTATTATGTTGAACGGTCTACTTAGTAGACTAAAATCGGCAATAACATCCACCTGAGAGACTAGATTAAGCGGATGGATTATTTGATTAAGAGCTTATAACCTTTCTATACTTACTTTATATGCTGATTGGCGAAATGTAGCAGGAATTTTCACCGAGACACCCTAAAAAGAGGGTAACTGAGTCATGAGCGGAGTGATTATTGTCAGAATAGCGATTGTTATCTGCCTGTTTCTTACAGCTGCCTGCAGAACTTTTCAGGTTAAAACTGATTTTGATACGGATTATAAGTTTTCTGAATCCGCTACCTATGTTTGGGATGTCGGTGCCAGCCAAGAGGAAAGCCTATCTGTGCAGCGATTTCGCTCAGCCATTAAAGATGTATTGTTTGAAAAAGGTATAGTACTCGCTTCAGATAGTCAAACTGCGCCTTTGACTCTACGCTTGCATGTATCAACGGAGGACCGCAAGGAGGTCAGGCCAATGCCATCCATGGGTTATTGGGGTCTTTGGGGTAGAAGTAGTAACGATTTATATTGGCACGATTATAAACTCGTGTGGTTTGTTGTTGAATTTATTCAGACAGGTAAGAAAAGAATCGTCTGGGAAAGTAAGGCCAGTGCCAGAATCTTGAATGATATAACCCCGCAAGAGCGTGATATACGTGCAAAAGAAGCAGCTCAAGAACTTCTGAAAATATTTCCACCGGTTAAAAAACTGGAATAGCATCATCGCCAAATTAGCCTAATCATCCATGTTTTGATTACTTCTAAAGCGAAGACCAGCACTGACTGCCTCATTAATCGGTTTAAAATAGCCTGATTTGCTTTCTCAAGAGGTTTCCAACCAATCTCTTACAGCAAACCCTGTCCCGAAGTTCCAGGCTTTGAGTTTTGACTTTTCTATTAGCTTGTAATCATCTAACTCTTCGTTGAGCGTTACTTCCCCTGTACATTTGGCGTGATAGGCTATGATGACTTGATTCATTTGTTCAAAAGGGTAGACTCCGACCAACTTAACTTCTTGTGTATCGAGGTTAAGTTCTTCTTTGATTTCTCTTTTGACGGCTTGATCGGGCGCTTCTTTTTCATCTAGGAACCCACTTACTAGACCAAACATTTTTTCAGGCCAGCTTACGTTGTGTGCTAATAGCACTTTGTCTTTAAATTCAATGATCGCTGCCACCACAGGTACAGGATTATTCCAATGTACGAAATCACATGTAGTAATCGAACACGCAAGGTACGTTTTGCTTTCTCTTTCTGTGGTGGCCAATTCATTGGCGCAAAGTGGGCAATATTTCATATCAATCTTTCCTTCCTATTCCTTTCTAGTAAATTTCAATATTAGGACGCTTTGGTTGTGGTATCGACAGATTTAATCCATCGATTGGCAAAATCATTGAGTGGGTAAAAAAGTTCTATTAATTCACAACCATCTTGACTCAGGTTGTAGCCTGATTCTGGTGACTTATAAATTAGATGCGCTGCGCAGAGGTCTTTTATACGCGTATTGATAATAGTGGGTGATAAATCACCACATCGACTTTGTAATTCTCTAAACGTACAAGGGCTCGCGTTTAATTCCCATAAAATTCTAAGAACCCATTTTTTTCCTAATATATCAATTAGTTGCATGATAGGTCTTTGGCTTGTAGTACTCGTCATAACAATTTCCGAAGTTTAAATTCAAATTAAAGCTTGCGCTACAAATAGTGTAGCGGTATTGTGTTTTCAGCGCTACATAATGTGTAGCTTAGTTTAACGGAAATAATTAACAGATAAAAGTTAGATCTGTTGGAGGATTTATGAACACAAGAATACCCCCCCTTGAAGCGCCATTTACAGAAGACGTTGAAGCTGATTTCAATACCATCATGCCGCCAGGAATGCCGCCTTTGTCGATATTTAAAACGGTTGCGCATAACCCTCGAGTGTTACATCGGATGGTAATGGGTGGTTTGTTAGATAAGGGTAGTATTTCTCTGGCAGATCGAGAGTTGGTGATTTTGAGAACGTGTGGATTATGTAAGGCTGAGTATGAGTGGGGCGTTCATGTAGCGGGCTTTGCTGCAAAAGCGGGTTTTAATGCACAACAAATTAGTGATACAACTCGTGAGCACTCTGATTTGTCCTTATGGCGTTCTGAACACCAATTACTGATTCAAATGGCGGATCAGCTTCATGAGACCAATCAAGTAGATGACGGTTTATGGGCTCTGCTGTCAGCAGTTTATCAACACGAGCAGCTGATAGAGCTGATTATGTTAGCCGGCCTATATCATGCGGTTAGTTTTATGGTGAATGCTTGCCGAATAGAGCGGGAACCGTTTGCACCTGTTTTTCCTGAGTTTAAAATCCAAGCGTAAAGGAGGGGACTGCCATGATGAATATAGCATTTAAATCACTACCGAGACTTCCTGTTTTGTACCTAAAAGCTGGAATAAAGCGTAATACTAAACAGTTGAAGTCTTTGCCTGAGTTATCATTGAAGGTTTCGGGGTTTAAGATCAGTCGTAACCAGTTATCGAGCTATTTGAGCACATTTGAATATGAAAGTACGAAGCTATTGCCTGCGCCTTTTCTTTATTTGGCAACTCAATCTATACAGCTTTATATGCTGACTTTACCAGAGTTTCCACTAAGCCCCGCAGGTTTGGTGCATCTAGGCGTAAGATTCGAACAGGCGAAGGAATTATCGCCTGAATGGCAAGGTGATGTGGTAATGTCGATTATCAATCAACGCCGTTCAAGGAAAGGTTTAGTACTCGATATTGAGTCACGATTTGAGAATAATACCGGCACTGTGTGTTTAACAATCACCAGTACCTATTTGGCGCGAGCCGTGAAAGTACGTAATGATGACTCGATTCCTAAATTAGTCCGTTTTGATGAAGCGCTATTGAACGATGGACGTGCATTCGAATCGAGTTTTTCGGTGGGCCGGCATGCTGGTAAACGTTATGCACGACTCTCGGGAGATTATAATCCCATTCACCTGTATGGTTGGAGCGCTAAACTGTTCGGTTTTAAAATGCCCATTCTTCATGGCTTATACATGGTTTCAAAAGCTTATTCTGAACTTTATAAGCAGCACAAATTACTGCCTTTAGAAGGTACTTTTCAGTTTAAATCCCCGCTTTATTTACCTGGAAAAGCTGATCTAAGACTAAAGGAAAATAATGATCATTGGGCGATACTCGTGAATTCATCCGACAGCGATCATCTTCATGGGCGTGTGATTTTTAACTGAACTTTGATACTTTTATTTTACTCATTTAAAAAGTCGAAAGGCTAGAAAATAATGGGTTCTAGCCTTACCTTTAAAAGGCTTTTAATGTCCGTTAAAGTCATCATAGCGATATTCTTTCGGGTAATGAAAACAGCTTTTGCTTTAGCAAAAGCACTAGCCGAAACAGCGATATCCACTAAGTTAACCATAAAAGTAAATGCGAAACTTAAGCTAATACTATTTGTTGGCAAACCACTGCTCAAGATATTCTATGCATTGGACTAGTTTTGATGGTACAAAATGTCGAGCAGGGTACAGGGCGTAGAGCGTGAGACTGGGCTTCCTTGAATTTTCCAATACCTCAACTACCTCACCTTTTTCTAGCGCCTCACGGCAAACAAAGTCTGGAACAAACCCAACTCCTTGCCCATGCTTAATTGCCTCCAACATAAAAATCGTACTGTTAACACGCAATGTACCCTGAACGGTTATACCATCTTCAATGGGCCAAATATTTTTTCCTTGGAAATAACTGTATACAAAACAATTGTGTTCTTTCAGATCTCGCGGCAGGTTAATGGCCGGGTGATCATTCAAATACTCTGGTCCCACACACACGTGGTACTTAAAACGCGTCAGGGGACGCCCGACATAATTCGAATCGATGGGGCGACTGGATGCTCGGAAGCCTAAATCAAAACCTTGTTCCACAAGGTCAACACTTTCATCCCCCAAGTGAATGTCTAGCTCAATGTCTGGGTAATCCCGCATAAAATCGGCAAACAATGTTGATAAGTCAGTGATGCCTAATGCCATCGGTGCATTGATTTTCAATTTACCACGGGGATGCAGTTGAAGATCCTGCACAAAATTATCTGCGTCATCAAGCTTTTCTAAGATCTCTCGTGCTCGTTGCAAATACCCCTCGCCTACATGGGTCAGCTGGACATTGCGCGTTGAACGGTGCAGTAAGCGCGCGCCTAGTGAGTCTTCAAGGCGGCTGATCTCCTTGCTGATCATGGACTTGGACGCATTGGTCTGCTCCGCTACTCGAGTAAAGCTACCCAAATCAGCTAGGCGCACAAATAGTAGTATCGCTCGTAGTTTATCCATAGAGAGGTTTCATCCAAGACAGGTAGTTAAACATGAATCCAAACTGTTTCCAAAATAGAAACAGTCGGTTCTCATTATAGATATATATGTACGTAAATGAAAACCCTAAACTTTGCCTTGTTGTCGTTTGGAACCTTTCAGGCGACAAACATTAACCCAACAACTAAAGCAATGAGGATGACACCATGTACACACTTTACTACTTTCCAGATGCCTGCTCCTTGGCCACTCAAGTGGTTTTAAATGAACTGGATCAACCAGTGGAAATTATCGACGTGCAACAGGTGGATGACTTTAAAGCCATCAATCCAGTTGGAACTGTGCCGGTACTGATGGATAACAGCAATACACTCCGCGAAGGCGCGGCTGTGATCTTGTACTTGCTGAATAAACATCAGAACACCATGCTGCCTGCTACTGGCGCGCCCCGTGAACAAGCCATTCAAGACATCATGTTTGCCAATGCCACCATGCATCCAACCTACAGCCGTTTGTTTTTTATTGCTCAGAACATTACTGATGAGAAAACCAAACAAACAGCCTTCGAGGCAGCGGCTCAGGATATTTCCAATCTATGGCAGGTGGTAGAGCAACAACTTGAAAAGCAAAAGTTTCTTGGCGGTGATCAGCCTTCGGCCGCGGATATTATGCTGACCGTGTATTCCCGTTGGGGAGCTAGCTTTCCTGTAGAGATCCAGATGG
>Ga0209825_1001290_pt1 | contig 11268 bp, 6 predicted proteins | sample EN8Hudsemesocosm_FD_184631 | JGI IMG/M metagenome (GOLD analysis project Ga0209825, IMG submission 184631) | Methane-oxidizing microbial communities from mesocosms in the Hudson Canyon - EN8B Hudson Canyon (SPAdes) (version 2) | ecosystem: Environmental > Aquatic > Marine > Cold seeps | place...
TCCTTCAGGTTAGTTTACTAAGTCACTGTTTGCAAAAAAGATTTAAGATTTAGGTTTTTTTGATAAGAGCGCTCAGATGGATTCAATCAAAACGCATGCAGTGACAATTATTTTTTTATTTTTGCACGATTAACAAACAACCAATAATCACGCAAACAACCCTAACCTTTAGCTATTATTTTTCAAGCTAGATGCTATATTTCATGTGATCAAACAATAAGTTTTATTTAATGAAGATAAAGGATTTTCACTCATGCCAATCAAACTTAAGTCTACGCTTACACTCCCGTCATTATTGTTAGCTTTTTCAAGCTTTACTTACGCTAGCGATAATGTCGAAAACACCAAAACTGACAAAATATACTCCCCCTTTGTTGTTGGCGAAAACGCCACGCAGGTTTATTGGGGCGATACGCACTTACATACCTCATATTCTGCTGATGCTGGCATGGTAGGTAATAAAATTGGCCTTGAAGACGCTTATCGTTTTGCGCTTGGCCACGAAATAAATACAAGTAGTGGTCAGCGAGCCCGCTTGATTCGTCCTTTGGACTTTTTGGTCATATCCGATCATGCCGAAAACTTAGGATTATCACCTTTAATTGCCAACTCCGACCCTGAGTTGCTGAAAACTGAATATGGTAAAAAGCTGCATGATCTAGTGAAGGAGGGCAAAGGCCACGAAGCCTTCTTATTATGGATTAAAGAAGGTATGTCAAAAAATATCGATTTAATCGACAACCCAGTCATGGGCAAAAGTGTTTGGGCCAGCTCTGTCGACATGGCAGAAAAATATAATGACCCAGGACGATTCACCGCATTTGTTGCGTTTGAATGGACATCAATTAATACCCCGCAAGTACCGAGTAATTTACACCGCGTTGTACTCTTTAAGGATGGCGCAGATAAAGCCAAACAAGTCATGCCTTATACAATGTTTGAATCCTATGATCCTGAAGACTTATGGACTTACATGGAGAGCTATGAAGAAAAAACTGGTGGTGATATTTTAGCTATTCCTCACAACGGTAATTTATCGAATGGTTTAATGTTCGCTACCGAACGTTTAAATGGCGAGCCGTTTGATAAAGCCTATGCTGAACGCCGAATGAAATGGGAGCCGCTTTATGAGGTCACTCAAATTAAAGGTGATGGTGAAGCGCACCCATTAATTTCACCAAATGATGAATTTGCAGATTATGGCACTTGGGATAAAGCAGATATTGCAGGGCTTATCCCGAAAGAACCTGAAATGCTACCGTATGAATATGCTCGTTCGGCATTACAAATCGGTTTACAGCAAGAAGACGAATTAGGCTTCAACCCCTTTAAAGTAGGGTTCATTGGCGGTACCGACTCACACACATCTATGGTATCAACCCGTGAAGACAATTACTGGGGCAAGACTCCTCGTGGTGAAGCAGCGCCTGACCGTTATACCCACAAGATATTAGGCACCGTCGATGAATTATCCACCTATGAGTCAGATACCATTGCGTCGGGTTTAGCCGCGGTGTGGTCTCGCACGAATACGCGTGAAGACCTTTATGACTCCATGGCCAACAAAGAAACCTATGCAACAACAGGCACCCGTATTACGGTTCGTTTCTTTGGTGGCTGGGATTATCAACAAGATGATGTTTACCAGAATCAAATGGCTGAAATTGGTTACGAAAAAGGCGTACCAATGGGCGGCGATTTAACCAAGCAGAAAGATGCGAACAAAGCGCCAATCTTTATGGTTGCCGCAATGAAAGACCCTAACGCGGGGAACTTAGATCGAGTTCAAATCATTAAAGGCTGGATTGATAGTAAAGGTGAACGACAAGAGCGAATTTATGATATAGCCGTATCGGATGATCGAAAAATTGACGAAACTGGCCGTTGTAAAACACCTGTTGGCGATACCGTTAATGTTGCTGAAGCAACTTACTCAAACTCTATTGGTGACTCAGAACTAAGAGCTGTTTGGACTGACCCTGAGTTTGACCCAACACTCGATGCTGTTTACTACGCACGAGTAATGGAAATTCCTACCCCAACCTGGCAAGCATATGATGCGAAATTTTATGGCTTTAAAATGCCTGAAGGCATTCCATTGAAACATCAAGAACGCGCTTACACCTCGCCGATTTGGTATGACCAATAAAAGCCCCTGCTTAGCTACAGAAAGCGATTAATTAAAAAGGTAGTCATTACACTAATGGCTACCTTTTTTATTTAAGGCTACCAACATGGCACTTGTTAGTCGCCCCTTAAAACGCTGCTAATCGTTCAAATACCCATATCATGGCTAACGAACCACAAAAGTAACTCGCGGGAAAGCGCAAGGTCTCTAAGGTTAATGGTCTGTAGAGTTTTGATAATATAAAAAAACCTAAAAAGAGCGCTACCACAAATAATAGCTGCCCTATCTCGACACCAATATTGAAGCATAAGAGTGCTAATATTTTTTCTGTTTCTGGCAAGCCAATATCGGCTAATACCGATGCAAAACCAAAACCGTGCAGCAAGCCAAAACTTGATGACACTAAAATAGGATACTTTAAACTCAAACTACCTTGCTTATTCTTGGCAATCTCCCAAGCCAAAAATACAATACTCAGTGCAATGACCGCCTCAACAGGCAGTATCGGAATGGTTAGCACCTCTGTAGCCGCTAAAACAAGCGTAATAGAGTGCGCGATAGTAAAACCCGTAATCGTTAACAGTAACTTCTTTCGAGTACCTGATATATAAACCAAGCATGCCACAAATAATAAATGATCAAGGCCAATTAATATGTGTTCAACGCCCAGCACAATATAAGTAAGAACGGTATCTTCGGCTTCAATCGCGTCAATATCTGGCACAACATAGTTTGGTTTATCGGTATTTAATACAGCCGTAATCGTTTGTTGTTTTTCATCAATAATGCGTAATAACACCTCATAACTAGAACCTTTTAGGCCCTCAATCGAAATCGTAGACCCCGAAAGACCAAGCTCCCGACCAATACTCCAAGACTCCCTAGAAGTGTTATTTATCTGCCGAGAATACTTTGGCGCTAGCATTTTACTGCCATTTTCAAATACGACCGAGAACGCGGGTCGTTTGCCATTTTTGAGCGGCACCGTCCAATCAACATCATAACGTTGAGCATCAACCGCCGTAATCGTTAAGGATGCAGGCCGCATATCATCAGCCCATAACAAAGCACTATAAAATAACAGTGAGAACAACACTAAAAAACGCATTATCCCTCCTTGATAGTCTTAGGCATTTGTACACTAATGGTATAGCGCTTTAAAAGACTCTGCTCATACTGTTCTTGATAGGTCTTATTATTTTGATATTGCCAGTCATGTAAAACCGACTTTTTTACGACATCAAAAGGTTTTATCGTTTCAGGTTTTTTCGACTGTAGGAACACAAAATGCAAACCAAAGTTAGATTTAATCGGCCCTTGCCATTGATCCAAATCCAAGCTTCCTAGCCCCGACACAAATAAATCACCAAACTTACGCGCTAACTGCTCTTTCGGTAATAACTTCACCTCACTAGGAAGCAAACTACCATCACCCTCCGGCGTTAGGCCCTGATCGATACGAATTTTCTGCAATAACAACAATGCATTAAGTTCTGCTTCTCTCCGATCAGAAGAAATAAATACTTGCTTAAAACCATATTGAGCCGCAGCTAGGTATTTATCTGAATTTTCTTGATAGTGCACTTTAAGTATCTCTTTTGTCGGTTCATTCCCAGATGCTAAATCTTCCAACAGATACGTCATTTTTTTACGCAAGCGCTGCGCAATCACTTTATCACCCACATCTAAACTTAAGGCTCTTGCCTCGCGCTGGTACATTTCGTCGATGGCAAAACCATGAATGGCATTTTCTAGCTCAGCAGGTAGCGGTGCTCTATTCCAACGCGTCAAAAAACCATTGTTGATTTGAGCAATTCTTCCTTCACTGACAACAACAACTTTTTCATCAAGCTCTTCAGGGTTGAGCAAATCATAACTTGCAAAGAATAAAAGCGAGATAACAATAAAATGGAGCAAAGGCTCAGTAATAATTTTTTTAAACATAATCATCTTTGGCTTAGTAATTTTCGAATGAAAATAGTAACACTGTACATAAACAAAACCCGCTAAAAAAGCGGGTTTTGTGTACTGAGTTTAATTCAGTATAAAGCTAATAACATTAAGCGAATGACACTTATTTACTAGGCGAGTACCAGATAGGAGACGAATAAGCTCGCTCTTGGCCAACCAACTTTGCTTCTTTTGGAACCTCAGCACCTAAACGTACTTTATCGTAAAGCACCCAACGCGGTGTTGGTATTTCTAATACTCTTACGTAGTAGAAAGCAGACTCTTCTCGATCGAAATCAGGGTCAGTCCATACCGCAGATAATTGAGCATCACCGATACTGTTGCTCCAAGTTGCCGTTTCTAAATCAACGGTATTACCAACAGGTGTTTTACTTCTGCCATCTGAATCAATTTTTCGGTCATCCGATACGGCTAAATCATAAACTCTTTCATGTAACTTTTGATCTTCGTCCATCCAACCTTTAATGATTTGAACTCGATCTAAGTTAGCACTCAGAGGGTCACGTAAAGCTGACACCATAAAGGTAGGCGCTTTATCATTTTTTTCAGGCGCTTTCATATCGCCACCCATTGGTACACCTTTAGCGTAACCAATTGATACCGCATTATTTGCCTGAACATCACTTTCTGTGTAATCCCAACCACCAAAGAAGCGAACCTGCATTCGTGGCCCAGTGGTACCGTATGTTTCTTTACGCTCCATCGCATCAAATAATGCAGCTCGTGTATTTTCGTGTGCCCAAATACCGGTATAGCCAGAAGAAACTAGGGTATAGCCCTCAATAGCTCCTAATTCAGATTTAATGAATGGGTGACTAATTCTATCTTTTGATGGTTCAACGCTGGTTGATTTACCAAAGAAGTTATCTTCGTCAGCCGTTGCCAAAGAAGTATGACTATCCGTCGCACCACCGACACCAAACTTATAAGGGTTGTAACCTAATTTAGCTTCGAGTTTCAAACCTTGTTTTAAGGCTTCCCGAGCATATTCACCTTTTAGCATTTCATCCTTTTTCAATTCTGAAAGATCTAGATTTCCCACCTCCCAATTTTCATAATCTGCAAACTCATCTTTTGGAGACAAATAAGGATGCGCTTCACCATCCCCTTTTATTTGGGTAATTTCGTAGTGTGGCTCCCACTTAGCGCGTTGTTTTACGTATTCTTCATCAACTACGCCACCGTGATAAGTGCCTTCAGTCGGGAACATCCAACCGTTTGATAAGTTACCATTGTGAGCAAAAGCAAAAGCTTGGCCACCCGTTTCGCTTTCATACATTTCAAGCCACTCATAAAGCACTTTCGGATCTGTGCTACCGATAGGAGGCTGAGTTGTTGGTGGCTGGACTTTTAAGGCTTTATCGGCATTATCACGTAAAATAACATTACGATGTAAGTTAAAACCCTTAGGTACTGAGGTCCACTCAAAACCAATAAACGCGGTAAACAAGCCTGGCTCGTTATGTTTCTCGGATGAGTCAACAATGGTTTTCCAAACATCACCAAAAACTTTTGACCCTGGGCTGTAGTCTTCAATCATTTTTTCAGGCAGTGTCATTTGTGAAAACATACCGATCAGGTCAAAGGCTGCTTTACCCGCAGCTTCACCACCTTTCACAAACGCCTCATGCCACTCTTTACCTTTCGGTTCAGCAAGAATATTGTCGGTGCCTGACTTTATATCTGCGGCAATCCCCATTAAGTCAGTATGGTCAGCAACGACTAACCAATCTAAAGGTCGAGACAACTGAACAGGCGTGCCACTCGAAGCCGTAATTTTTTCACCACGCGCTAAACGATATGCGTCATCAGGCCCGAGGGTATTACCAAATAGACCAGCGTCTAATGACAATCCCGTATGTAGATGTGAATCACCCCAATAGACATTGGTCGCATATTTAACATTGGCTTTTGGCGAGTATTTTTTTACTGCTTCACTCGAACCTTCCGATGAAGCAACCCCCATTGAAGAGATCGCACTGAGTATAGCAACAGACAAAATTGTTCTTTTTATAGTCATGACTTATTCCCTGAAGTTGACAATTACTGAAAGTAATTATGAACCAAGAATCACGATATACAAGTATTTTTTCTTCGCCATAAATATCGCTATCACCTGAAATAAAACACAAAATATAAGAATGGGAAGTGAGACATTTAATCGTTTACCCCCCTATAACAATAGAGGCCGTAAGTGGCTTTTAATGCGCTTTAAACCATAAAAAGCAGCGCTTAATAATTTAAGCACTGCTTTTGGAGACTCCTTTCTATCTATTGTTGCCGACAGGCTTACATTAGACCCAATTGTTTATAAAAGCCCAGCGCATCGTAGTAATCTGATTGCTTCGCAATACTGTCACCTTCAGTCGTAAAAGCCGACATACCAAAGATTCGAAAGATTTTTCCCGTTGCTGGCGTTCCATCCGCCCATGCGCCGGTATTAGTGCCACCTAAAACCCATTCAAAAGTAACATGTTTCCCTGATACAACTGGAGACCCTACGAGATTCCAATAAATATCCGGTGCGGCATTCATAAAAGCGTCAATCACCTTAACCTTTGCATCTTCACGGCCTTCTACCGTTTCACCAAGCGCAGAATCATAATAGCGTGCACCTTCGGCAAGTATGTTGGCGGCAGCGGTTGCATCTTGCGCGTTCCATGCAACAAGATAATTATCAACTACAGTCATAGCATCTTGCGCTAATACAGCAGTGCTACTCAAAGTCATAATCGCGATCATCACGATAAGTCGGCTTGTTCTCTTTACAGATGTATACATATTTATATCTACTTAATTTGATTTGGTAGATAAATAGTAAAGAACCAACCAAACAATTAGAAACAGTTATTCGTTGTTAGTGATACCAGTTTTATTGGTTATAAGGTGGGCTGATATATGATGCAGGCACAAAAAAAATCTATAATTAAAAACTTACGACGATAACCAATAACTCAACAGATTAGTTTGCACTCCAATGCCACTCCACACCTAAACGTAGGTAGCGGCTGTCTTCGTTATCAAATTTAAAATATTGTAATTCAGTGGTGAGTGTTAAGGCCTGATTTAGCTGATGTGATAAACCTAAGCCCCAGTACAGGTCCATTCCAGAATCACTTGCGATGATCGTTTGCATACCATCGCCTTGGGTTGTTCGATAATCTGCTGTCCAGTTAAAAGCACCCAGTCGTATTCGTGCCTGACTTTTATCAGTGATGGCATAATGGTACATGCCTGACAAGGTGAAGCCATCACCCGACTCTGGGTGTGCGTCTTCTAGATTGGCGACGGCTTGTACTGCACTGAACTCTATATCTACTTGTTCAAGATCCAGGTAAGCGAATTCCAGTGACCATTGTGGGCTTAATGTGTAGCCTACCCCCAAACCCCAGCCGAGGCGGCTGTCATCTACCGACAACACTGAGCCATTAATACCTTCTTTATTAAAAGCGCTTTGCACATCGCTTTTACTAACTTGAGAAGTGGCATAACCTAGGTGACTGGTTAGATAGATTAATTTGGCTCGATGATGGTTTTCAGCATGAGCTACGGAGCCTAAAATAGAAAATACAACCAAGCAACTAATCAGGCTACGCTTAACTATTTTGCTCTGAGTCGATTGATGACTCATCGTTATTCTCCTTTTTCTTTTGGCTGGGTTAAAGATGAATCGGCTCTGAATTTATTCATACGCAGTATTGTGCCCAGAGCTAATAACAACCAAAAGGGCCAAGTGATGGCACCGCCACCGCTTGAGCTAACCGTTTCGGGAATTACTACTGCCAGCGCTACCCCTCCCGGATCCAGAATAGTACCACCTGCGGCACCATCAGCATCGTTCACACCACCATCCTCAATGCCCAGTTGTACACAGTAGTCCCCTTCAGTGAGTCCTGGTAAATATTCTATACTGCCAGGAGGCGGACAGACCCCCAATTCACCTGGCGCTGAACTGATGAAGTTATTACCATCTTCGACATAGTCGAACCACTCGCCGTTTACCTCTTTACGGTAAACCGCATTTTCAGGTATTGGGTTAAGTTGCGGCATGATCACGAAAACAGTCTCGCCTGGTACTGGCATATTTGAGACCACAAAATCGAATAATCCACCATCGTAAACAAAACCAGCATCGGATTGATCCTCTTGGTTTGCATCTACAACATCATCCGTTGCTAGTAGTGGGCTGAAGTCGCCACTACCACTAGAGTAAACATTAAGTTGCAAGCTCAAGCCCGGTTGCGCTTCCATAAACCAAGCGCCTTCAACCGGCTCTCCTCCAGTTGGAAACATAGCCAGTAGGTTTACTTCGTCGGTACTGTCGGCGAAGTCCGGTACGCTATCTCCATCGCTATCTCCCAAACCTTCTGTGCTGTCATCGATGCCATCGCCATCACTGTCTATGGCAATCGAGAGAGTCGGTGCTCTATCCAGAATAGTGAGGGTAATGACCGCCGTGCCACTTTCAGGGCTGGCGGCATCATCCGTGGTTGTCACAGTCAACTGATAAACACCTGCACCGCTTGTTTCTGGGTTGAAAGTATAGGTACTGCCTAAAGCCGTACCGTTCAGGTTATGGCTATCAGTCCATTCAAAACTGTGAGTATCACTGGGGTCAACATCCGTAACTGTGGCCTTAATCGTGACCGCTCCGTCACTGGTGGCTAATAATCTTACAGGTGTAGTCGGCGCACTATCTAGCACTGCTTCAAGTGCTAAGGTAGGAGAGTGATTAAATTCACTGATGGTGATCTGGTGATCTATCTGTACGCCAATCACCGCATTCGTAATACTGTTGAGTGTGAACAGAATGGTTTCATCGGTTTCACTCACAAGGTCGCCTACAACCGCTACATCCACACTGGCGCTTTGCCCTTCTGTAATACTAAAGCTACCACTGGTGGCATCGTGATCATCTGGGTTACTGGCACTACCTGAGACTGTGTAGTTGGCAACAACTGGGTATTCTGGTGCTTCGCCATTGAGATAAAGCGTCACGGAGACCGTGTTATCTTCACCACTGTTTTGGTCCACTTGCCAGTTGGCCAGCGGACGGACATTCAGCGTTTGGCTGGCCGTACTTTCGTTGTCTGTACTGTCGATTGCACTCCAATTGATTTCATAACGACCAGGGGCCAAGAAAGTTTTTTCAAGGTCATGAGTGATAACAACGTCACCGTCCAGGCCATCGCTCGCAGTCGCTAAATTGCCAGGTAGTGATGTTAACAAGGCAACTGCGTCAATCGTGACGAAGCTGTCCAGTCTAATGACGGGGCCATAATCATCTAATTCTGGATTGGAGTTATTGATAAACTCGTCAAGGTTGCTGACGCCATCACCATCGAGATCACCCGAGGCATCAGTAGCATCAAGTGGATCGAGTCCGTGGGTGTTTTCAAACGCATTACTCATGCCATCGCCATCGATGTCGGTATCACTGGTATCGCCAGTGCCATCCCCATCAAGGTCGCTATCTACCGTAATGGTAAACGCGGGTAATGAAGTGCTCAGAACACCATCTGTCACGCTGACAATAATATTACTGGTAGAGCCAATATCACTATTGCCGGGAGTGCCACTAACAAGGCCTGAACTATTAATTGCTAACCAAGCTGGCTGGTTAGCAATTTGATAGCTGATCGAGTCACCGGTGTCGACATCCGCAGCACTCACGCTGAAGCTGTAGACCATGCCTTCTACGCCAATGGTGAGCGGTGTACCTGTAATAGTCGGAGCATCGTTAGTGTTACTAACGATAATGGTGAAGTCCTGGTCAACAGTAACGTTACCATCATTCACGCGGAGCTTCACGGTATGGCTACCCACATGTTCATTGCTGGGGGTACCGGTTAGAAGCCCTGTCGCAGGGGTAAAACCTAACCATTCTGGAAGTGTTGGAGCGCTAAAGGTAAGTATGTCTCCTGAATCACTGTCCGTGGCGGCGACGGTGTATTTGTATAGAACATCTTCGGCAATGGTGGTGATAGCTGTACTGGTGATAACGGGGGTAGCATTGTCGTCATCACTGAGCGTGATCGTTTGTTGCTGGATGGCATTTTCCGTTGCACCGCCGCCTGTCACCGTGATGATGTCAATCACGATGGTTTCGCTGCCTTCAATTAGTTCGTCATTGATACCGGTGATGCCTGTTACCGCATTAACCGAAGTTGAACCTCCCATCAGGGTAAAGCTGCTGCTGGGAATAACGTAATCGGTGCCACTAGTAGCAGTGCCGCTATAGCCTACACTCACCGTAACGTTTTCGTAGGTCGGGTGGCTAAGGGAGGCGGTAATGGCCGCACTACCTCCATTCTCTGTCACGACAGCACTACTAACTGACAAGGTAACGGTCGGGGCAGATTCAGCATCGGTGATACTGAGGGTTTGTTGTTGCGAACCGCTTTCCGTGCCAACGCTCACCGAACTGATATCAACAATAACGGTTTCGTCGCTGGCCGCATCATAGTGGGTATCGGCCGTGCTGGTAACAGTGGTGGTGCCGCTGGTGCTATTGGCATTAATTGTAAGGCTATTGGATTTAGTGTAGTCCGTACCTACCGTGGCGGTGCCAGTATAAGCGAGATTGACGATAATGCCCGAAGGCCACTGGTTGTTTAGCGTATTATTGATATTACCACTCAGAGTTGATATACCTCCGTCTTCAGCAAGCGTATTGGTATCGACACTCAAAGTAATGTCTGGAAGGTTGGCGTAAATCGCATCGCTGGCCTGACTAATCGTTGTTGTATAAATCGCACCGGTATTGCCGGATGAATCATTCAACGTAAAGCTCAAGGTAATATTGGAGCCTGCTGCGACATCGCCCCCCCCATCGGTAATGGTGAAAGTTGCTCTATAGCTCGTATCGTTGGTTTTACTGAGACTGCCCAGAGCATACCCATTTAAGGTACCGCTAATGCCGCCGCTGCCTGTGGTATAATCATCAGAATCCGAAGGCACGCTAATGGTCGCCGTGACAACATCGCCTACTTTATGGGCGGAATCGGGGATAGTGACACTACTAACGGTCGGTCCAACATTGTCATTGACTGTCATAGTAAAGGCTTTTTGATAACTATTACTGCCGTCACTAGTTTGCAAACAAATCTGGTACGTTCCCGCTGTTGTTACCGCTTGTGTTTCGAGCAAGCTCGCATTGATCTGGAAAC
>Ga0209825_1001294_pt1 | contig 11223 bp, 12 predicted proteins | sample EN8Hudsemesocosm_FD_184631 | JGI IMG/M metagenome (GOLD analysis project Ga0209825, IMG submission 184631) | Methane-oxidizing microbial communities from mesocosms in the Hudson Canyon - EN8B Hudson Canyon (SPAdes) (version 2) | ecosystem: Environmental > Aquatic > Marine > Cold seeps | place...
ACTCTTCAACTGTTACTCTTGCCATAATCTTAAAAAACCTTAATTAATCAGATGATAAAATGAAGCAATTTTACGCGAAATCACCTCATATGGAAAGGCTTATTGTTCTTGATACCGAGACCACTGGTATTGAACCCTCAGAAGGGCATCGAATCATCGAAGTGGGTGCTGTGCAAATTCTCGATCGAGAGATTACCGAGTTAGAATTTCACCGCTATTTGCAACCCAACCGTAATGTGGGTGAATCTGTCAACATTCATGGAATTAGCGATAAATTCTTAAAAGACAAGCCGCAATTTAGTGAAATTGTCGAAGACTTTATTGCTTTTGTTGAAGGCGCCACTTTGGTTATTCATAACGCCCCCTTTGACCTTGGTTTTCTTAACAATGAACTTAAGCTAATTGGTTTTAAGAAAAAAGTCGAAGACATTTGTGACATTATTGATACGCTACAACTATCTAAAGAGCAACGACCCGGCACTATGCATAATTTAGACGCTCTTTGCCGACGCTTTGAAATTGACGCCAGTGCGCGCACCATACATGGCGCCCTACTCGACGCCCAAATTCTTGCCCAAGTCTACTTGGCAATGACGGGTGGCCAGTCAAATTTATTCCAAGAAGCAAACCCAGCAGAAATGGAAAATAATATCGCAACACCAATTAAAACCTCAAGCGCCAACAAGGATAAAATCAAAATAATTTATGCCAGTGATAATGAAGTCAAAGCACATGAAAACTATTTTCAACATTAACAACTCACAATAATGCAGTACCAAGACTTAAGAGAATTTATTGAGGCGCTTGAAGTTCAGGGTGAGCTTGTCAGAATAAAAATACCTGTCGATGCCAATCTAGAGATCACTGAAATTTGTCGACGCACTCTGGATAAAGAGGGCCCTGCACTATTATTTGAAAACATTAGGGGTGCAAGCATGCCCGTGCTTGCTAATTTATTTGGTACAACCAAAAGAGTAGCAATGGCAATGGGTCAAGCCGATCTCAATGCGTTGCGTGAATTGGGCAAGGTATTGGCACAACTTAAACAACCAGATCCACCAAAAGGCTTTAAAGATGCCCTGGATAAACTGCCTTTATTTAAACAGGCGCTGAACATGCCGGTCAAAGTCTTAAACAAAGGCCAATGCCAAGAAAACGTTATTTCAGGTGATGATGTTGACTTGAATAAACTACCCATCCAAACCTGCTGGCCTAAAGATGTTGCGCCATTGATCACCTGGGGGCTGGTTATCACGAAGGGCCCAACAAGAGATAGGCAAAATCTTGGCATCTATCGCCAGCAATTGCTTGGTAAAAATAAATTGATTATGCGCTGGTTATCGCAACGTGGTGGCGCACTCGATTTTAAGGACTGGTGCGAACAAAATCCTGGTAAACCGTTTCCAATTTCTGTTGCCCTTGGTGCCGATCCAGCAACAACGTTAGCAGCTGTTACTCCAATTCCAGACAGCCTAAGTGAATACGCTTTTGCAGGGCTACTGCGAGGCAAAAAAACCAAAGTTTGTAAATGCCTAGGCAATGATTTGCAAGTACCAGAGAATGCCGAAATTATTTTGGAAGGCGTTATTCACCCAGGAGAGGTTGCAGAAGAAGGGCCTTATGGTGATCACACTGGCTACTACAACGAAGTAGAAACCTTTCCAGTATTTACCGTTGAAAAAATAACCCATAGAAACAACCCAATTTATCACTCTACTTATACTGGTAAACCGATTGATGAGCCAGCCGTATTAGGGGTCGCCTTAAATGAAGTCTTTGTGCCTTTATTGCAGCAGCAGTTCAGTGAAATTGTTGACTTTTATCTGCCACCAGAAGCTTGCTCTTATCGGATGGCAATTGTCAGCATGAAAAAACAATATCCTGGTCACGCTAAACGCGTAATGATGGGTGTCTGGTCATTCTTAAGGCAGTTTATGTATACCAAATTTGTTATTGTTGTTGACGACGATATAAACATTAGAGATTGGAAAGAAGTTATTTGGGCGCTCTCGACACGAGTAGATCCAAGCCGTGACACTTCGCTGATTGATAATACACCAATCGACTATTTAGACTTTGCATCTCCAGTTTCCGGCCTAGGCTCCAAGATGGGCATTGACGCCACAAACAAGCACCCCGGAGAGACTGATAGAGAGTGGGGAGACCCTATTGTAATGAGCGATGAAATAATTGCCAAAATTGATAGCATCTGGAGTGAATTAGGCATTGACTAGACAGACTATCAAAGTATAATTATGCTTTTTTCGGAGTGTAGCGCAGTTTGGTAGCGTATCTGGTTTGGGACCAGAGGGTCGGGGGTTCAAGTCCCTCCACTCCGACCAAAATTTTTGTGTTAAAGCCTAATCTTTATTAGAGAACAGTAATTGCGCCCATAGCTCAGCTGGATAGAGCAACGGCCTTCTAAGCCGTAGGTCATACGTTCGAATCGTATTGGGCGCACCACTTTCTGATTTTATGGCGGGAATAGCTCAGTTGGTAGAGCCCCGGATTGTGATTCCGGTTGTCGCGGGTTCAAGCCCCGTTTCTCGCCCCACTTCCAGTTTGGTCTTCATCCTTGAAATAATTTTTTCAATAATTTTATATTAATTAACTATATATCTATATTTCTAGTTATATAGTTTTTATTATGTATAATCAATTCGTATGAATGAAATAAATTTAGTAAAAATATTAGCCGAACTAGGTCATAAAACTAGACTTTCTATATATAAATTGATTATGAAATATGGCAGTTCAGGAATTATTATTGGAGAAGTTGGCAAACAATTATCAATCGCACCATCAACATTAAATTTTCATCTTAATAGGTTGGTAGATGCAGGAATAATCATCCAAGCTAAAAAAGGTAGAGAAGTTTATTGTTCAGCAAATTTTGATAGATTAGATTCGGCAATTAGCCTTCTAACTTCTGAGTGCTGCTCTGAAAGTAAAGATGGTTGTTAAATATATGAGGAGTAAGTTATGAAAAGAATGCACATTCATTTATCTGTAGATGAATTAGAGAAGAATATAAAGTTTTATTCAACAATGTTTGGAACTGATCCAAGTGTTCAGCATAGTGATTATGCTAAATGGCGATTAAATGACCCTTTAGTTAACTTTGCAATCTCAGCTAAAGGTCGTAAGAATGGCCTTAATCACCTAGGGCTTGAGTTAGATTCTAGTGAAGAGTTAGAGAAGGTTCATCAGAGAATGGATGAAAATAATTTAGATACTCTTGAGGAGCAGGGTGCACAATGTTGTTATTCTGAGTCTGATAAATATTGGGTTTTAGACCCTCAAGGAATACCTTGGGAAAATTTTCACACATTAGGTGAAATACCAATTTATGGAATCAACTCTAGTAAAGATGTAGTAGACTCAATAAACAGCTGCGGCATTAGCAACAAAACCCCTTCATCTCAATCAAATTGCTGCTAAATATATTTTGAAAAAATACTATAATGAATTTTAATAAGAGTAACCCAAGCGCAACTCTAATGAAAAAGATAACAAGAGTCGCCCCTTCCAATTTCAGCTGGATGTAAGCAACGTAATTGTGGGGGATTGTAATTCCAGCTGTCGCGGGCTCAAGCCCCGTTTCTCGCCCCACACCTTGATTGTCAGGCGAAGCCGAACTTAAAGAGAATTACTCGCGTGCACCGACAAACATAAGTCGCATACCAAGTAGCGCCAATCGATCACGGTTAAGATGTTAGGAGTTATTGAGAGTGACTCTCAGTCCAGCCTAGCTGGACTGAGAAAAATAAAGCGAAGGCTTCAAAAAAGATTAGAAATGTAGTCTTGGGCTTGAACAATACAAGACTCAACTTTTTGCTTGGCATTGGAAGTTTCAGCTTGCACATTCTCCATCGTGCAACTTGCAGACAACAAGCCTAAAAAGACTACAGATAATAACTTAAATTTCATTATATTCTCCTAGTTGATAGTGGTGAAATTATAGAACACTTTGGTCTGCGAAAATAAGCATTATAATTACAAACATTAAAGGGTTGCAGTAGCAATTGTTTTAAACACTTTAGAGTGATAAATTATTTGATATAATCGCTGTTATTATATTGCTATCGGACTCCATCATGAAACGATTATTGCTTGCCACAATCATTGGCTCACTGACTCTCTTAAATAATGCCGCTAGCGCTGGTGGGCTTGCTGAAGAGGCGACGTTAAGAGACATCAACCCAGTTTGTCAATCCCATCTTGAACAAGTTGAAAACTCTTACAATTTAAACGGCTTAAATTTAACTTTTTTCCATGACACTGACACCAAGTCTTACCCGTCTTTTCACACCTCTACAGAAAAGTATGAAAACGGCGCCTCATTCTTCGCTACAACCCTATCTCCAGACGGAGAAATGTGCTACATTTCAATTATTAAAACAACAGTTGTTAATAATCAAAACTGTGTGGCCATTCTAAAAGCGCGTCTTGACAATGACCCAACTCTACAAGCCACCTCTTATGGCGACGGCAATTATGTCCATATTTATCCCGAATCGGGTGTTTACCAAATGTTATTGGTAGATATTGGCGAAAACGCTTGTGCGATCACCGAAACACGGATGATGTGGCCGGGCAAATAGAACGCATACTTATCTTTCTTTACAATATATGTAATGTTGCACACTCGTTGCGGCACAAGTGATATATTACAATAAATGACTCATTATGAGCTTATAATGTGTTATATAATTATCCTTCCTAATTACCGTTTCTGGAGAATACTATGGATTCATTAACCCTATATATTATTATTTTTGTAGTGGTTGTTGCCTTTTTGTGGGTTATTAAAGTCTACAATTCTTTGATAGCAATGATCCAGGCGATCATTAATAACTTTAAGCAAATTGACATTCAACTCGATAGAAGGGCTAAGATTTTTACCAATCTGATAGAAGTAGTCAAAAAAGCAATGAGTCATGAAATGGAGTTACTAACCAAGGTCACTGAACTTAGAAATACCTCTCTCGCCGCCAGTAAGTCAGGAGATACAGCAACAAAAATGGCTGCCGAAAATCAGATTTCATCGCTAATTCCGCAGTTGTCAGTACAATTTGAAGCATACCCACAAGTCACAGCTGGTACCAACGCCCTACAACTGCAAGAAGAAATTGTTTCTACTGAAAATAAACTGGCGTACGCAAAACAAGCATACAACGATTCCATTGAAAAATATGAAGCCAAAAAACAAAGCTTTCTCGAAGCTTTTGTTGTGTCGATGTTTTCGAAGCTAAACAAGAGCTTTGAGCAATGGGGCTTAACGGCAGAAAAAAGGCAAGAAAACGAAGACATGACGGTTAAGTTTTAACCGCTCATTAAGTACTCATGCAAGTAGGTGACTTTAGAGAGACCATTCGAAAAAACAATCGGCGCACAACATTTGTTATGGGGATGTTTATTGCACTGTATCTTCTTCTCGGCCTACTGATTGATGTCGCTCTGTATCTACAAACAGAGGGCAATATTAGCAATATTCTTCTTTCAATAGCCAATGGTAGTTTGGTGCCAAAAGCCACAGTTATCACTGTTATTGTCGCCTGTATTTCAATAGCTGTTACTTTTAAAATGAGCAACAAGTTGATGTTAATGGGCACAAACTCTAAAGAGATTACCAGTTTAAATGCTGCGCTTGACGACGAAGAAAAGCAATTGTACAACATTGTTGAAGAGTTAAAGATCTCAGCAGGCATGAATTACATGCCAAAAGTCTATATCATCGAAGATAACTACACCAACGCCTTTGCTTCAGGCTACTCTGAAAAATCCGCCCTCATTGCAGTAACAAGAAGGCTTGTGCGGCTGTTGAATCGAGACGAGCTTCAAGCGGTGGTGGCGCATGAATTAACCCACATAAGAAACAACGACATAAAGCTAACATTGTTTGCCACAGTTCTTGCAAACATCATGCTATTAATTGTTGATATTTTATTTAGAGGTGTGCTTTACAGTAGGAATAGAAAAGTTGACGGTAGAATAATGATTTTTGTTATTATTTTAAGAGTTGTCTTCCCTTTGGTGTCCTATTCACTGTTAATGTATTTGTCAAGAACAAGAGAATATATGGCAGATGCTGGAGCTGTTGAGTTAATGCGCGCAAACCAGCCAATGATTAACGCATTGAAGAAAATTAGTGGTGATTATGAAGACAACGAATCCGAAATTACCATTCCTCAAACCGATGAAATAAGACGGGCAGCCTATATTTTCAATATCGACTCAAAGAAGAAATATCGCAGTAAAATGTCAAATATGTTCTCAACGCATCCGAAAACTCAAGATCGCATCAACGAACTTCAAGGAAATTCGTAAGAGATTCACAATGGCAATTACAATTAAATCTTCATCTGAAGTCAAAAAAATGCGTATTGCGGGTCGACTTGCTGCAAGTGTTCTAGATATGATTGCTCCACATGTTACTGTCGGCATAACAACAGAACACCTAGACCAGATTTGCCATAAGTTTATCGTCGATGAGCTCGACGCCATCCCAGCGCCACTGAATTATCACGGCTTTCCAAAGTCGATTTGCACATCAATCAACAACGTTGTTTGTCACGGCATTCCCAGTGAGAAAAAACTTAAAAAAGGCGACATTATTAATATTGATATTACCGTTATCAAGGATGGCTATCACGGCGACACCTCCAAGATGTTCATCGTGGGTAAAGCAAACGTCAAAGCAACAAGGATTTGTAAAATCGCCCAAGAATGCATGTATCTTGGAATTGATCTGGTTAAACCAGGCGCCCATCTAGGCGAAATTGGTCAAGTGATTGGCGCTCATGCACATGCAAACCATTGCTCTGTTGTTAAAGATTACTGTGGTCATGGGATTGGGCTAGGCTTTCACGAAGAACCACAAGTACTGCATTACGACAACGGCAAAACAAAACACTCCCCAATTCTCGAGCCAGGGATGACTTTCACTATCGAACCAATGATTAACCTGGGCGACTATCAGGTTGTTACATCTCGACTAGACGGCTGGACTGTCACCACCAAAGATAGGTCTTTGTCAGCCCAGTGGGAACACACAATCCTAGTTACGGAAACAGGGCATGAAATCCTCACTCTGAGAGCAGAAGAGAGTATTTAACCTTACTACCAAAGCCACACTCTGTGGCTGTTATTCGACACCGAGCTTGTGCTAAAATATCACTTTTTTTTATTGTTACTTTTTAACTTGTGAAACGCTTAAGAAATTATTTTATTTCTGGCCTTCTATTCTGGATTCCACTGGCCTTGAGTATCATGGTAATCAAGTTCTTTTTAGAGCTGATTAACAGTATTGTTCCGCCAGAATACTTACCTGAAACACTATTTAATTTCGGCGCACAAATCCCAGGCTCAGGTATTTTCTGGGTACTCCTTGTGATTCTTTTAACAGGTGCCCTAGTTAGTAATATTATTGGCCGAAAAGTTGTCGAACTGTGGGAGAAAGTCTTAAATCGCATCCCTGGATTCCGCGGCATTTACAGCGCCCTCAAGAAACTATCCTCGACCGTTTTGAGCACCTCTGGTGAAAGCTTCCGTAAAGCTCTTCTTGTACAATACCCTCGTGAGGGTATGTGGACTATTGCTTTCCAAACAGGGAACTATCACGGAGAAGTGGAAAAGATAATTGGTGAAGAGATTATCAATCTCTACGTTCCGACAACGCCAAACCCAACTTCAGGCTTCTTTATTATGATGCCAAAAAAAGATGCAATAGAACTTGAAATGAGTGTCGATGAGGCATTCAAACTAGTTATTTCTACCGGCGTTGTTGCGCCTGATTTAATCGATATTAAGGATAAAAAATGAGAACACACTTTTGTGGCGAACTAAGTAAAGCCGCCCTAGATCAAGAAGTCACGTTATGTGGCTGGGTTAATAGAAGGCGCGACCACGGTGGTGTAATATTTTTAGACGTCAGGGACAAGCGCGGCATTGCCCAAGTTGTCATTAATCCAGATACAGAGGCTACTTTTGCCATTGCTGAAAGCGTGCGTAACGAATTTGTACTCAAAATCAAGGGCAGTGTTATTGCCAGAGATAAGGCAATGATTAACAGCAAAATTCCAACAGGAGAAATTGAAGTTGTGGCTAGTGATATTGAAATCCTCAATATTTCAAAACCCATCCCATTTCAACTCGATGCCACTGACACTTCTGAAGAGGTTAGACTTAAATATCGCTATCTCGATTTGCGTCGTGATGTGATGCAACAGCGCCTAAAGCTTAGATCAAAAGTAACGCACTTCATGCGTGACTTTATGGATAGCAATGACTTCTTAGATATTGAAACACCGTTTTTAACCAAGGCAACACCGGAAGGTGCCAGGGATTATTTAGTTCCTTCAAGAACCCACGAAGGCAGCTTTTTTGCCCTGCCGCAATCGCCACAATTGTTTAAGCAATTGTTAATGATGTCAGGTTTTGAGCGTTACTATCAAATCGTTAAATGCTTTAGAGATGAAGATTTGCGCGCTGATCGTCAACCAGAATTCACCCAACTCGATATTGAGACATCATTCATGGATGAAGGTGAAATTACCGGCTTGATGGAAAAAATGACTCGGGGATTGTTTAAAGAAGCAATCAACGTCAATCTTCCTGATGAGTTCCCAACAATCACTTTTGCGGATGCAATGCGACTATACGGCGTGGATCGTCCCGATATGCGCATCCCGCTGCAAATGGTTGATTTAAACGACTTAATGCAATCGGTCGAATTTAAAGTTTTCTCAGGGCCTGCAAGCAGTGAAGACGGTCGTGTAGCAGCCATGAGAGTTCCTGGTGGTGCATCTATTAGCCGCAAACAAATCGATGATTACACCAAGTTTGTTAGCATTTATGGCGCTAAAGGTCTTGCTTATATCAAACTTAACGAAGACGGCCCATCATCGCCAATTATCAAGTTCCTAGGCGATGAAGTTACTCAAAGCGTGATTAAACTCACCGGTGCAGAGACAGGAGATATTATTTTCTTTGGCGCAGACAAAGCCAAGGTGGTTAACGAGTCTCTGGGCAATCTTAGAGAAAAACTAGCAAAAGACTTAAACCTATACGACAAAGAATGGGCACCAATTTGGGTGCTTGATTTCCCAATGTTTGACGTTGAAGATAACGGCTCACTGAATGCCATTCATCACCCCTTCACTGCGCCAAGTGTTGACGCTGAAACGCTTATCAATAACCCAGAAGAAGCCTTATCTCGCGCTTACGATTTAGTTATTAACGGCTCTGAAGTCGGTGGTGGCTCTATTCGTATCCATCAAAGTGATATGCAAAAAACAGTACTCACACTGCTTGGAATCGATGATGAGGAGGCACGTGAAAAATTTGGCTTCTTGCTTGACGCCCTAGAATATGGCTGTCCACCACATGGTGGAATGGCTTTTGGTTTGGATCGATTGGTGATGATTCTAGCGGGTGCTGATTCCATCAGAGAAGTAATCGCCTTCCCGAAAACACAGACTGCAGCTTGCCTGCTTACCAGTGCCCCAGCTAACGTACCAAGAAAGCAACTCAGAGAATTAAACATCAAAGTTAATTTGCCGGAAAAATCATAAATGCAACTCAGGGACGCCATCAAAAAATCCCTAAAGAACAATAACGCCCTGTTAGTGGCACACTATTACGTTAGCGCCGATTTGCAAATACTTGCTGAAGAAACTGGTGGTATTGTTTCTGATTCACTAGAAATGGCTAGATTTGGGCAAAATTGTGAAGCAGATACAATTGTTGTTGCCGGTGTTAAGTTTATGGGTGAAACAGCAAAAATTCTATCACCAGAAAAACGAGTGTTGGTTTTAGACGAAGCGGCGACCTGCTCACTCGATCTTTCCTGTCCTATTGATGAATTTTCAGCATTTTGCAATGCCAATCCAGACCATACAGTGGTAGTTTACGCCAACACTTCCGCTGCAGTTAAGGCGCGAGCAGACTGGGTGGTCACTTCTGGTAGTGCACTGAAAATTGTCAAATATCTTCACGACAAAGGTAAGAAAATCCTTTGGGCGCCAGACAAACATTTGGGTCATTATGTTCAAGATCAAACAGGTGCCGAGATGCTAATGTGGGACGGTGCTTGTGTTGTTCATGAAGCATTTAAAGCCGAAGGCCTTGAAAGACTCATGCAAAAACTACCCGATGCAACTGTCTTAGTTCATCCAGAATCACCTAAAGAGGTTATTGCCTTAGCCGACGTTGTTGGCTCTACAACCGCACTGATAGATGCGGTGGCAACAATGGACGCAGATACTTTTATTGTTGCAACAGACAATGGCATATTCCATAAAATGCGTGAAGTTGCGCCTCACAAAAAACTGATCGAAGCGCCCACAATGGGTGAAGGCGCAGACTGCGAATCGTGTGCACATTGTGACTGGATGGCGATGAATAGCCTTGAAAAATGCTTAGCAGTACTGGAGACAGGTAACAACGAAATTACAATTGAAGAAGAGGTTATCGCAAAAGCCAAATCCTCTATTCAGCAACTACTCGAATTCACTCAATAGAATAAATCGGAGAGAAAGAACAATGGCAGGACACAGTAAATGGCACAATATTCAACACCGAAAAGGTGCGCAAGATGCCAAGCGCGGAAAGATTTTCACTAAACTGATCAAAGAAATTGTAGTGGCAGCCAAAAGAGGTGGTGGCGTTCTAGAAAACAACCCGTCTTTGCGCGCTATTATTGACAAAGCGCTCGCGGCCAATATGAAGCGTGATACGATTGAAAACGCCGTGAAACGCGGCTCAGGAGATCTAGATGGCGACAACTATGAAGAAGTAAGGTACGAAGGCTACGGACTTGGTGGTACAGCCATTATGGTGGACTGCCTAACTGACAATATAAACCGTACCGTTTCAGACGTTCGTCATGCATTTTCAAAACACGGTGGCAATTTGGGCACAGACGGCTCCGTTGCCTACATGTTTACCAAACAGGGCTTTATTAGCTTTAGCGAAGGTGACGAAGACGCCATTATGGAAGCTGCAATTGAAGCAGGCGCTGAAGACGTTATTGTTAACGACGACGGCTCTATTGATGTGGTAACAACGGCCGATGATTTTTTCACAGTTAAAGATGCACTAAGTGCTGTAAACCTTGAAGCGGCGCACTCTGAAATTACCATGGAGCCAGCCAATAGAATCGACCTCAATCTTGAGGATGCTGAAAAATTTATGAAACTGATTGACCGTTTAGAAGATTTA
>Ga0209825_1001305_pt1 | contig 11171 bp, 5 predicted proteins | sample EN8Hudsemesocosm_FD_184631 | JGI IMG/M metagenome (GOLD analysis project Ga0209825, IMG submission 184631) | Methane-oxidizing microbial communities from mesocosms in the Hudson Canyon - EN8B Hudson Canyon (SPAdes) (version 2) | ecosystem: Environmental > Aquatic > Marine > Cold seeps | place...
CGAGTACATTTCACCCGCATGGGACATTTGGCTTTGTTTGTCTTATTGACTTCCGGCGTTTTTGGGATCGATACAAAAGAAAGCAGTACATATCAATTATTTGTATTTCTATGCATGCTATTTATGTTCTCTTTTTTAGGCAGCTTTGTTAACCGTTTAAAATGTTCTATAAAACGTCAACTACCCCGTTATGCAACCGTAGGTGAACCACTGGTTTACACTGTCCTGGTGACAAATGAATCTAACAAAAACTACCATGATCTGGCTTATATAGAACAGTTAACAGAGGTTTTTCCTGAATATTCCGAGTTAATTAATTTTTATAAGCTTAATAATAAACCTTGGTATAAAAAACTGCTTAGCTTTCGTTTATGGCGACGTTATCTCTATTTTCAACAAGGCAGCTTTATTAATGAACAGCCCTTACAATTTTTGGGTTTAGACCAATCTTCAGAAGTTAAACTAAACTGCACGCCATTAAGACGAGGGAAATTGCATTTCTCTGGGGCAACTATTGCTAAAGCTGATTTACTGGGCTTATTTAGACGACTCTATTTTGCTAAGGAAACACAAACTTGCCTGGTTTTACCTAAGCGTTATCAGATTCCCCCCTTAAGCTTATCTGGCAAACGTCAATACCAGCCCGGTGGCGTTTCTTTAGCAAATTCTGTCGGTGATTCATCCGAGTTTATGTCGTTAAGAGAGTACAGACATGGTGATGCGCTCAATCAAATCCACTGGAAAAGCTATGCTCGACATGGCAAATTAATCGTCAAAGAATATCAAGATGAATACTTTGTACGCAGGGCATTATTGCTGGATACTTATGCTGGGAGCTTAGATGATGCCGTATTTGAAGCAGCCGTTTCTGTTGCTGCCTCATTAGCAATAAGTGAACGACAAAATGAAGCTTTATTAGATTTAATGTTTGTCGGGCGTGAATCCTATCGTTTTACTACGGGACGAGGCGTAGACCATACAGCACATTTACAGGAAATTTTAGCCGTCGTTCAACAAAGTGACGCAGAATCATTTCATCGATTAACCCAGGCTGTTATGGCCCATATGCAACAATGCAGCAGTCTTTTTTGTGTATTATTGCACTGGGATAAACAACGACAAGACTTTTTTCAATCTTTGACTGCACAAGGTATTCCACTCGCTGTTTTTTTAATTAATAATGGCTCGTTAATAAAAGAGGAGTTGGCGAATAAACCAGAGCACTTTTATCTGATCAACAGTCATCACTTAGCCGATGATTTGGCGGCCTTATGATCATTAGTCTTGCTTCTTTACTGATCTGGGGCTGGCTAAACCAAAACTGGTTGGCCACAGCTGTTATATTTTTACTCATTGTCAGTCATTTACTCACATCATGGCGTTGGGCGCTCAAAACAGAACAGTTTTACCGTATCGGTGATTTTGTAACCGCTTTATTTGTACTCTCAGTGCTATTTTTCTCTTTTGTACAAACTGAACAACGCCCTGTCTTTATTATATTAGAATGGTTACCCGCATTTTTCTTACCGATATTACTGGTACAACTCTATAGCATCAATAATCAATTGCCTGTCGGAACACTATTTTATTCAATGCGCAAAAGAGAGCAGATCAATTATCTGGATTTTAAGTTTCCTTATGCAACAATTTGCCTGCTAGGTGCAGGCGCCACAGCTGATGAATCCTTAGTATATTTTGCTGTCAGCATTGCCATGATAACGGCCATATTATGGACTGTACATTCAAAAAACAGCTCCACAATCCTTTGGTTTTCAGTTATCTCTTTGGCAGCAGTGCTTTCTTTTTGGGGGCAACAAGGCGTACGTGAGCTACAAACGATCATTGAAGAAAAATCTGTCGAATGGTTGACTAATTGGCAAACCGATCCGTTTAAAAGTACAACTTCAATTGGTGATTTAGGCGAGCTAAAATTATCGGATCGTATTGAATTTCGAGTTAAAGCCAGACAACCCTTGTTATTACTGCAATCAAGTTATGACAGGTACTTAGGCCAAATGTGGATCGCATCAGCACGTATTTTTAGTGATAAATCGAATTATTCAAAAGCAGAAAAAAATACACTAGTTGAACAATTAGAAGTTTTTCAATCCCATAAACGCACAAGCATTTTAGCCCTGCCCTCAGGAACAGTTTCCATTACCGGCCTTGAAGGCGGACGCCTGCAATATACACCTTTAGGTGCTGTAAAATTAACAGAAGCACCCGATTTTGTCAGTTATCAGGTCGCTTATACGGGCAAATCGATAGGAAAAATACGAGACTTTGATTTACAAATTCCAGCACAACATCTTTCATGGATCAGGGAAACTAAAAAAGCACTAAATCTGGAAGATCAGACGCCATCAATCATCGCACAAACCATTAAACGCTATTTTCAAGAAAACTATTTGTACTCTTTATTTTTAGGAAAAGAAGCTGATGCAAATAAAGCCTTAGAAATATTTATGCTTCAACGTAAAGCGGGTCATTGTGAATATTTTGCCGTTGCCACTACCCTGCTATTAAGAAGCTACGGTATCCCTGCCCGTTTAGCAAATGGTTATTCCATGCAGGAATACAGTGAATTAGAACAAATGTATATTGTTCGTCGTCGTCATGCCCATGCCTGGGCTATAGCTAATATCAAAGGTGTTTGGCAGGCGGTTGATTCAACGCCTTCGCAGTGGTTAGACATGGAGGAGGAAGAAGCAGATATATGGCAACCCCTTAGTGATTTCTTTTCTTCCCTTTATTTTAAATATAAACAATGGCGCTATCAGCAATCCCTAACCGATCAGCAGAATGAAAACTCATCCTTATGGCTGAGTGTTGCCGCTTTACTAAGCATGGTTTTAGTCTGGCGATTATATGTATCTCGTCAACAATTATTAAAGCTACAAACTGATCCCGATTTAAAGGCAGATCATTTTGATGATCCAGGAAAAGATTCTGAATTGTACTTAATCGAACAAGCGCTAACTGGAACAAGTAGAGCACGCTTAACTAATGAAGCCGTTACAATTTGGGCAGAACGCATTAATGATAATGCATTAATGGCTATTGGAAAATTGCATTATCAGTATCGCTTTGATAATACTCACTTTAGTGCTGAAGACAGAGCTAGATTAGCACTGGCTGCACAGCAATGGTTGGAAAACTTCAATTCTAATGATAAACAATATTAATCTGCAAAATGTAAAAAAATCATATTAATAATGGTATTTATTAACAGAATATTCATCTTAAGTAAGAGAGAATGAATTCAACGTTAAAAGCCATTTTGCGTTGCTTCCTTAAAATACTTACCCGTTACTTTTTAGTGCGGGTTTTTTTATGCCTAATCAAAAGCATCAAGCCTTTCTAAACCATATTCTAAATTCTATTAGAAAATTTAGCGTTCACAAACGCTGATATTTTAATATTCAACTTTAGATTTGTCAGCTAACTGCTATTATTATTTATATGTTTATTGTTCTTAGCGTTAAAAATTCATTTCATGACCTGCCTTATTCAAAAGTATTTACAGTTCCTTATATTAGCAATTCTAGTTTCTCCTAATGCGCTAATAGCAAAGACAGTCAACACTGATCATACAGAACAGCAAATGTTTTTACGTTTGATTCAGGCTATTTATTCTAAATTAGAAAACCTTCCTAAAGCCTCTAACGATATTAAACTTAGTCAGTCAATACTTACTCAAACATGTGAATCACCTGATGTTGCACTATATAAGGCTGAAGCATTACGTTCAGAAGCTGAGATGCTGAATAAAGATTGGGGCGTGGAACTACGAGGACGGTTAACCTCAGAATCGCTACAAGATGATGAAGATAGTGATGGTTCTTTATCTCGGGGTTATGTTGAATTGTCCTGGGACGTATTAAAAAATGGTCTGAGGCAAAATACAGATAATGCACAGATACTTTACAAAAAAGCAGAATTGCTAGAGTTACAGGAAAAGTCTAATAAAATCATCCGCACTCAGCATTGCATAGGCTATAAATTGGATAAAGCTTTTGTCGCTTATACCTCTCAGATATTAACGCTTAAACTGCAATTACTTGAATTAATTTACCCCATCGAACAAAGAGCCTATTTTAAAGGCTGGAATCGCTTTGATGACTTAGTGGTTACAGATTCAGAATTAAAACTGGCAAGACATGAATTAAACTTTTTACATAGCTCAGGTCATTTTGATGATGCCATTATCAATTTACAAGTCCCCGCAGATATTGATATCGATATGGATGCTCTGGTTTTAGCTATTAGAGAAAACGCTTTCCCAAAGCAATATTCAGAATTGCAAAAAGATATTTTAGCTCAGCAAAAGAAAGCCGCTGATGATAATCAATTACGTTTTTTTGTCAGAGACAATCTAATTCAGAACGATTCATTTGAACCCCAGAATGTTGTTGTTGGGCTAAATTTTATTGTTCCTTTTACCCGGGATTCAGATAAACCACTGGTAAATAGTATTAAAGCCTTAGATGAACAGGAAAAAATGCAAGACTGGGAACGACTGCTAAAGGTTAGAAATGCTTATGTACAAGTTCGCTATCAACAAAAACAACTGATCAAGCAAAAAGCACGTTTTCTGCGTGCTACTGAGCGAATTCGTCAAACCATGGCAGAAATTAAACTACTTAATAATTATGAACTACTCTCGGTAGCTGCCACACGTTTACGTACAGCTTTGGATGCGGGGTTTGAATTAATACAAGTCAGACAATCCTTATATCTTCGTATAAACCAGGTTTTTCTGGCCGCTGGCATTGAGATTCAACCCCGTTATCTCCGTTTGTTTGATACCGAATTTGCAAAAAACAAATCAAGAGTAGGGACAAAAAGCCTGTATGTCTGGTCACATACATTTAATACTTTTCCAAACCAACAAATTTTTGATTTTTTAAATGCCAAAGGTATTCGTGAAGTTTTATTAAGTGCAGGTAAAAAAACGGATATGGATAAATTTAATGAATTTGTTATTCAAGCAGAACAAGTCGGGGTATTGCTTACCACAGTGATAGGCACTAATGAATGGGCACTTCCTGCAAAACACCAACAAGCAGCCATACGTTCAGCAATAGCAATAGAAAAAAGCCAAAGATTACATTTGGATATTGAGCCTCATACGCTGTCTGGCTATCATAATCAGCGTGAAGAAATTTTAAAAAATTATTTAACTATGATTCGAGGCGTGCGAAAAGCAATTGGCAATCGATTTTTAAGTGTTTCTGTTCCAGTACACTGGCCAGAAGAAATTTACCGGCAACTGGCAGATGAAGTTGATCAAATTAATGTGATGGCTTACGGTAATAACAAAATAGAAAAGATTTACCCCAAAATTCAGAAAATCATGAACTTGGTACCAAGACATAAGATAGTTGTTGCCTTAAATATGGTCGATTTTTCTGATGCCTGGGCTGTTGAAAGTATGATTAGCCAATTACATAAAAGAACATTAATTGAGCAATTTTCTTTACATAGCTTTAAATCATTATTGAAATTTTCTGCAAATCATAAATGAAATTAAGAAATAGAAAAAGTTATCTAAACTCATTACCTGAAGGTCAGGCGCCTAGCAATTATTTATCCAAACTAATTCATTGGATTTACTTCTTGGTATTACTTGTTATCGCAATTTATTTTGCGCGGTATGTATATTATAGACTGTCGAGTGTTGAGGGTTTTGGTCAAGTTGTTGTTGAAAAGCTTGTATTGAGTGCTGGCTATGCTGGAAAAATCTCTGATTTACCGGTTGTTGAAGGGCAAGTGATAAGAAAAGGAGAAAAACTGGTACATATCGATAATTTGAAAGTATGTTTGCAGAAAGAAAATGCAAATATTTTCAAACTTAAGCTCGATACTGAAATGAAAAAGGCAAAGTTAAATATACTCAGGGCTAAATTAAAACAGATCAATTCTAATCAAATAATGCATAGGGCCCTGGAGCTAAATAATAGAAAACTTTCATCAGCAACTGATTTAAAGTTTGATATTCAACTTTTGGCAGGTGAGCTGGATGTGCAAGTTAAGTTATTGCAAACATTAAATCACTCTATACAAACAGAAGCATTGACGCCAGCAAACTGTCAAGATGAGCATATCTATGCGCCTTTTAACGCGACTGTAAGACGGGTATTAAAAGAAAACTATGAGTTTGTAGACAAAGGTGAGGCTATCATTATTATCGAAAATCAACAGCCGAATGTTCAGATTGAAGGTTATCTAAGTAAATATGACTTAGAATCAGTCAGCCTGGGAAATAAAATAACTATTTATTTCCCCGATGAGAAACAGGGAAATGGCATTATTACTAAAATTGATGCTGCTGCCTATGCATTTCCTGATCGAAAATGGGAAAATTATGAACCTATTGATACACGCATTCGAATTCTTATTTCGCCCGCAGATGAACAGCAAGCAAAACTTTGGAGACAATATAACCTAATGCGCGTTCAAATAAGAGGGAGTTTGTGGTGAGGAAAATATTTTTAATCAATAATCTGGATAATGAAAATTTTGACTTACCTGAGCAAATAGTTGAATTAGTATCAGAACAAGACCTAATCAGCCTGGAAACACAAACTATTGCATTTTTCTTGATAGACGGCAGGAGCCCGACAACTAAAGCTGATGAGATAGTTAAAAATATCCGCAATCAATTCAAACCAGGTATTTATTTACGCCCGATAGTTGTTATTGTTAATGATGGAGAGGAAGTTTTAGCCGGTGTAGACAGTGTTATCACTGTTACTAAAATGACAGAACCTTCAATTAATGAATTGATTAGTCATTACGAACCCGTTAATCAATGGATCGATAAATCTATTTCTCATTCAAATGTGCCTGACTCTGGATATGTATTTAGAATTCTTAGGCTGATTGTTAGTCGTGCTACTGAGTTTGTCCCTAAAACTAGTCTGAAAAAATTATCTGGCTACTCATACCCTTTACTTGATTTAGTGGGCGAACATGAGAATAGTGGATTATTTCAGGCATTAGAATTTTTAGAAAGTCAAAAACTCATATCAGGCCGATTTGTTACTAAAGCACATTTCTGCTGCCACTGTGATAGTGCATTTTTAAATTTTAAAGAAGTTTGTCCGCAATGTAGCTCTGATCATTTAACTAGCCATGAATTAATTCATCACTTTAAATGTTCATATGTTGGTGAAATGCCTGAATATCAGAATGGAGATGAGTTAGTTTGTCCAAAATGCGATAAAAAGCTAAAGCATATTGGGGTGGATTATGACAAACCCTCGGTAGTCCATCGATGCAACCAGTGTAATAATCGTTTTCAAGAAGCCATTATACTGACTCAATGTTTTAATTGTGGACGAAGCACGGAACCAGAAAACCAAGTACTGCGTTCGATTAAAGCCTATAAAAGTACCGCCATTGGTAATAATGCTGCTATTTATGGTATGGATTCTTTGTTTAGCAAAGTGTTGGAGCCAAAGTTTAATTTGTTTTCCACCAAAGACTTTAGGCGCTTATTATTTATAGAAAGAGAAAGAATACACCGCTATAACATATCATCCAGTTCCCTGGTTTTTATTCAATTTGATATTGAACAAATTTATATTGAATTTGGATCTAAAGCACAAGAGTTTTTTGCTGAGCTTAGTGAGGTTTTCAAAAGTATTTTACGAAACTCCGATGTTATCAGTAGCCAAAATGAATCGCTATTTGTCTTGCTATTATTAGAAACATCGGCTGAAAATTCAAAAATAGCTCTATCACGGTTTGAAGAGGGCGTGAACAAATTGTTTATACATAATTTAGGAAATAAATTAGCGTTTTCAAGTCATATCGAAGAAGTTAAACACGATACTGAGTTAGATAAAAGTATAGAAAACTTCCTCACAAATTAATGTTTATTGATAACACCTTAGCTTTCTTATACAGCCTTGATAGTAAGGAATTTTTGAGTTACTTTTGGCCCTTTATTTTTTTTGATTTCCTACGTTATTTATTACTCGATTTATTAGTTGTTTTTGTTTACTTTCCCAAAAGATTTTTTTCGCGTCAAAAAAGAAAATTCGCTTTAACAAAGTTATACCAAGAACGTCCACTAGTATCCGTTATTGTTCCAGGTAAAAATGAAGGAAAACATATTCCTCGCCTTGCTGATTCACTAAAAAAACAAAATTATAAAAATATAGAAATAATTATTGTTGATGATGGTTCTGATGACAATACAGAGATCATTTGTCGACAATTAGAGCTTACGGGCAATATTGATAAATTTATTCGTAATGATATTCGAGGCGGCAAAGCTTCAGCTGCTAATACAGCATTAAATTACTCTAACGGTAAATATATTGTACATATCGATGCAGACTCCCATCTTTATTACAATTCTATAGAAACTATTCTAGTACCGTTTTATATGGACTCCTCTGTTGGTGCAGTGGGAGGAGATGTTCGTGTTGCGAATACTGAAATAAGCCTGGCCTCTAAATTACAGGCAATTGAGTATATGAAGTCTATCTCTACCGGACGGACCATTTCATCAATACTCGGCTTATTACGGATTATTTCGGGGGCTCACGGGGCTTTCCGTAAAGATATTTTGAACCGTCTAGGTGGCTGGGATGTTGGGCCTGGCTTAGATGGTGATATTACCTTAAAAATTAGAAAATTAGGTTATAGAGTCGTACATGAGCCTCATGCTATTTGTTTTACCAATGTACCGGTAAAATTTAGTAAATTAGCAAAACAGAGATTTAGATGGGACCGGTCGATGGTTCGTTTTAGAATGCGCAAGCATGTTGATATATTACTACCATCAAAAAACTTTAGTTTAAGGAACTTTATTACTTCATTTGATAATTTACTTTTTAATGTAATCCTTAATTTAAAATGGTGGATATATGTTATTCAATTGATATTCATTCCATCAGCAAAGGAAAATTTAGAGTACATTATTTTTATAAACTATATGCTGTACTTTGCTGTCAATATCATTGAATACTTTATCGCTTGTTTATTGTATGAAAAGACCCTGATGAAGAATGATTTGTTACTAATTCCTTTTTTACCACTGATGCCAATTTATACCGGGATCTTTATTCGTTTAGTCAGATCCTATGCTTATTTGATGGAGTTGATAAACAAGTCTTCATACAATGATCAATGGAATCCCTGGAAAGTCTCCAAAATTTCTAAGCAAGAAAAGATGTGAATTCAGGCTCTATGAAATAAATTAGTATTGAAAGGTGATTATATCTCGTTTTTTTCTTTTTTAAGAAAGCAAACTCAAATGGAACTAGGAATTCTGTATATCGTCCAAAACTCTAATCAAAATTATTGAAATATTATGATTAAGGCCTATGATTAGGCTATATTTTCTGAAAACAAGGTCAAGGAAAAAGAAAAGCAGCCATTACAGAAAGAATTACATTAGCAATTCATATCAAACAGCTGATTATTGACACACCCAGGCTAAAATCACTGGCATCATCATTTTTTTTGTTTTAACAGCAAAAAAGCGTAATAATCAGTGTCATTGTAATGACAAAAGCAAAACCAGCCTTTCAGCTAATTAAGCTAAAGAGCGATTACTAGCAATTGCTCAAGCACTCTTATTTGCAATTAATATGCAGAGCTTTAGGCTGCATAAGTTAATCCAGGAAAAAGTGAGAACATCTATGACTATTAGTGATTTACCTGCTTCCCAGGGACTTTATAATCCCGTCAATGAGCATGATGCCTGTGGTGTCGGCTTTGTCTGTAATATCAAGAACAGTAAAAGCCACGCCATTGTTCAACAGGGCCTGGAAATTCTGCAACGGATTCATCATCGCGGTGCGGTCGGCGCTGATCCCAATGCCGGGGATGGTGCGGGTATGCTGCTACAAATTCCTGATACCTTTTTTCGTGCCGTCACTGATTTTAATCTACCTGCTGAAGGGTTTTACGGGGTCGGTCATCTGTTTCTGCCACAAGATGCCGATGAGCGGCAGAAAATGGAAGACATTGTTTGCAAACATATTCAGGAAGGTGGTCACCATGTACTAGGTTGGCGTGATGTGCCAGTGGATAGCAGTGTACTGGGTGAAAGTGTTGTTGACAGTGAACCAGTCATTCGTCAGGTATTTATCGGTTGCGATTCCAGCTGTACCGACCAGGACAGTTTTGAGCGTAAGTTATTTATAATACGCAAAGGCATGAATAATTTTATTCGACACAGCGGCATGCCGAAAACAGCTTACTATGTTACCTCGATGTCCTCACGAACCATCACCTATAAAGGCATGTTACTCGCTGGACAAGTCGGACGTTATTATCTTGATCTACAGGATGATCGCTTTCAATCAGCTTTGGCGCTGGTTCATCAACGTTTTTCTACCAATACTTTTCCGACCTGGGATCTAGCGCATCCTTTTCGTATGATCTGTCACAATGGAGAGATCAATACCTTACGTGGCAACCTTAACTGGATGGCTGCTCGTCGACATACCATGCGTTCTGAAGTTTTAGGTGAGGACCTGGATAAAATTTGGCCATTAATCCCTGAAGGACAATCGGATTCGGCCAGCTTTGATAATGCGCTAGAGCTTCTGGTGATGGGGGGATATTCATTAGCCCATGCCATGATGATTTTGATTCCGGAAGCCTGGTCTGGCAATAATTTGATGGATGATGAGCGTCGAGCTTTTTATGAATACCATGCTGCCTTAATGGAACCCTGGGATGGTCCTGCTGCTGTAGCTTTCAGTGATGGCCGTCAGATTGGCGCCACACTGGATCGTAATGGTCTGAGACCTGCCCGTTATTTGGTCACTAATGATGATATGGTCATTATGGCTTCTGAAATGGGTGTACTGGATATTGCAGAAGAGCGCATCGTCAAGAAATGGCGCTTACAGCCAGGAAAAATGTTTTTGATTGATCTGGAACAGGGCCGTATTATTGATGATGCAGAAATTAAAAGTGAACTTGCTTCTGCGCATCCTTATCAAAACTGGCTACAGACAACTCAGATCAATCTGGATGAACTGCCTACTGATGTAGCGCCGATGGCTCCAGATGCCAAAACACTATTACGTTCTCAGCAAGCATTCGGTTATACCCAGGAAGAAATTAAATTTCTGTTAGTACCGATGGTGTTGACGGGACAGGAAGCAATGGGGTCTATGGGGGCAGATAATCCGCCTTCT
>Ga0209825_1001306_pt1 | contig 11168 bp, 10 predicted proteins | sample EN8Hudsemesocosm_FD_184631 | JGI IMG/M metagenome (GOLD analysis project Ga0209825, IMG submission 184631) | Methane-oxidizing microbial communities from mesocosms in the Hudson Canyon - EN8B Hudson Canyon (SPAdes) (version 2) | ecosystem: Environmental > Aquatic > Marine > Cold seeps | place...
AATTCAGCACATCGGCTCGTATTTAGCGTTACAGTTCGAAATTTAGACAGTAACCGGAGCTGGTACTATATTTGTCTCGATCGCATCAAAACCGCCTCTCGACGACATTCCATAATTCAGAATAATTAGGCTATTCTGTAAATTGATAGAACTAACGAAAGTGAACAAAAGCACTACCTTTCCTTAGGTTCTCAAAGCCCTAGCTATGAGTTAGTAGCGCTACCTCTTAGAGTTTCAGAAAACCCATAGCTTTGGGCCGCAAAGCGATACCTGTTGTCTTCTCTAGAATCTGAGCAAAATTAGCTTTACGTAAAGTGCAGCTAATGGAGGCTTCTGAGCAAAAGCGAACCCTTTACCTAGGTTCTCAAACCCCCAGCTATGAGCACTTAGCACTACCTATTAGATAGTCAGAAAATCGTGAGTAAAATCCCGAAAGCGATACCTTTTTATTTAACGAGATCACTATATTTAGGCATGAATTTTGATATTGAATTTATCAATCCATAACTATGCGCTACTCAAACACCTAAAGAACCAAAAGCTAATGAACTACCCCGCGACGTAGCTTCGCTCTGATCACGGGGTTTTCTCGACTGTTTAGATAAGATTAAGTTAGAATATGGCCACTTTAGAATACTGAGAAATAAAATGACCAACGTTCTCTTAGTAGAAGACGATGAAAAGCTCTCCTCTTTAATTAAACGATACCTTCAACAACAACAATTTGATGTTGATATTATTCATGATGGAAGTATCGCAGCTGAAGCTATTCTCACTTCGCAACCAGACCTTGTGATTCTTGACTTGATGCTACCAGGCGAAGATGGACTAACCATTTGCCGAAAAATACGTTCTCAGTACAAGGGTTTAATCATTTTTCTAACAGCAAGCGAAGATGATATGGACCATGTTGCAGGCGTTGAGCTTGGCGCGGATGATTTTGTTATTAAACCCATTCAACCAAGAGTTTTGCTCGCACGCATTAGAATGTTACTGCGCCGCAACCCAAACAATGAACCTCGTACTGAGCTTACAAATTATCAGAATGATCCTTTAAATAATATTTGTACCGCCCTTTGTTTTGGCTCCTTATCTATTCAATACTCTAAGAGAACCGTAGTACTGGATGAAACAAGAATTCCACTCACCACCAGTGAATTTGATTTACTGTGGTTATTGGCTACGCATGCTGAAGAAGTACTGTCTCGAGATTTTTTATACAAATCATTGCGAGGCATTGAATATGACGGGATGGATCGAGCAATGGATACTAAGGTTGCCAATTTGAGAAAGAAACTGGGTGATAATGCTTCTATGTCAACGCGGATTATTACTGTTCGTGGTCAAGGATATTTATTTGTTCCCGACAGCTGGGACTAACTCTGCCGAAAACAAAAGTTCTTAGGTAAAAAATAATCTTAAACTAGAAATTAAGCAACCACTCGATCGCTGATTCGAAACCTAGATCTTGACCTAAATCTCTTTGTTCCAGAGTGAAAAAAGGTTTTTCAATGTCGACGGGAACCCCCTCTCCTTCAAACGACTCGTCAGCAACACTCAGATAAAACTCATTCGATAAGGTATACAACAGTCCACTAGGCAGTGTTTTAATAAGCTGATCTGAAAACCCGCCTGCCGTTCTCTCACCTATGATCACCGTATCCATTCTTTCACGCATAGCTAAGGTAAAGGTTTCAGCCGCGCTAGCGGTGGACATACTGGCTAGCAGTGCAATTGGCCCAGAGTACTGATTATAACCCCTTGGATTAATGACTATATTTTGTAAAGACGTACGAGTTTGACCTAAACGGGCCTGCTTACTGTAGGCATCAAAAGGCTGATTTGTTAGTCGACCCGCAATATACTGACTGACAAAATCATCACCACCTTCATTGTATCTAACATCCACAACCAAGCCTTCTACTCCCTCAAGTTCTTCGAGCATCTGATCCATTGTGACAGATAAGGATAATAAGTTTTCTTCCGTTATTTCGCTGCCGCCAATTTCAACATCATCCATTGTATTTAAAAGGAGATAACCAATATCATCATTAAGACGTGCCCAAAATATGGTTTGCGAATCGTTAAAATGAACATCTTCACCTTCAGCAAGGTTACTTATGATAATAGCAAACGCCTCCTCCTTTTGAAGCGATAAGTACTCTAGATATTGAAAACACTCTTGCTCGCTAGAAATATTTTCTAGCTCATTAATTGACAAGAAATCCATCAATGCAATATTTTCAATTGTTGGCTTTCTAGCGGGGCTCGCATATTCAAAGCCAAGCTCAGGATTAATAAGCTCTACATGAAAATCATTTAGAGTCGCAATCATTTGAGCAAATACCTCAAACAGATCCTCTTCAGTTGTGTTATTTGTTATTGCTTGACTGGCTTGTGCATACACTTCGTCCCAATTAACCGCTTCTATATCAAAAAAGGCATAATGTTTATTGAATGTAGCCCAGAATATTTCGAATTCTAGCAGAGGGTCAAATTCATAATTTGCTTCACCAATAGATGGCACAAAATTATCGATACAAGGCTGCGGCAATGTATCTTGCTTATTCATCGTAATTCCTGGAACTTTAATGCCTGCTAATGTCGTGTATAGATAACTTCCTTCATCAATAGCTTCAGAACTCGCAACTAGCGCCTCAAAGTCAATACTGAAGTATTCTTCAAGGGGATAGGCTTGGCAGTATTCACTGGTAAACTGATAGAATTTGAAGTCGGTTTCGCTAATATCAACCACAATACCGTAGGCAGGTGCAGACCAGATACCCGTTGTAGGACTTTCCTCAATGACAGGCGATTTGTTGTTATCATCAGAGCTACAGCCTGATAGTACTAGTACAAGCAAAGCTAAAGTGCTTAACCAATTATTCCCTTTTTTTAAATTATTAAAGTGTGCAATAAACATTTACTATCTCCAAAAGTCGTTATTAATAATACTTTACGACGAGTAATTATAAGGAGATATATGAAAGTATCTTCAGCTCCTGTGTCTCTTTTTGTCTTAAGAATGTCCGACTTTGTAGAATTCATGACCTATCTTGACAGTACATTTATAGCAAGCCACTAAAAAAAGTTTTAAGCTACTATTCATTCATTTCCACGATTCAATCAACGAGATAGCTATGATCCGGCTTTTTATTCAGTTCTACTTCATCCTTTTTATTAGCGTTTTGCTCTATTTATTGTTTGGCATAGTCTCTCAACATACATGGTTGAATGAAAAAATTGAGGAAGATCGAGCTAACGACCTGATTGGCACCATATACTTACTAGAAACGGTGTATGAAAATATTGGCGTTGACGGTTTCAAAAAGAGCATTGAAAACTACCCCGTTCTATCCAATATTCCTGTCGAAATACTGGATATAAATTCGCTGGAGTTACTGCCAGAGAAAGAACAATTCCTTCGAAACGGTCATCAGTTAACGAACAGAGAAATGGTCGGATACGATTCGCCACGCGACATCGGGTTGTACTATAACTTTCCCGGTTCGGACCTAGTAATTGGAGTAGGTCCTTTGGGCCGAGGCCAAGATCTGGATGATATCGTCGTATTTTATGAGCGTTCAATTCTTTTTATTGTGGCCATTCCGATGATTCTTATTATGATAAACATATTTTCAAAATTAAAGCGTCTTGAAAACGCTGCAACGGGTTTTGGTAATGGGGATTTTGGTGTCAGGGTTTCAGAGAAAAAGAAACACAGCATAGGAAACCTTAACAGGCACTTTAATAGAATGGCAGAACGTGTAGAGCACCTAATAAAAGGTCATAAAGAGTTAAGCAATGCTGTTGCTCATGAGTTGCGAACACCCGTCTCTCGAATTCGTTTTGAACTCGACATGATGAACGAGGAAGATGATATTCAAGTTCGGAATGAATACATGTACGGTATTTCAGATGATATTAATGAGTTAGCTGACTTAGTTGATGAGCTACTAACCTACGCACGGTTTGATCGAGAAATAACGGGGCTGGAACTCAAAAAAAACTCACTGGATACAAGCCTAAAAAATATTATTAATGCCAGAGTATTTGATAGTAAAAGGGAAATCGCTTATGACAATAGCTGGAAAGAGGACGTTGGAACCCTTGATCTTGTTGGTTTTGATCCAAAACATCTGGAGCGTGCTGTTGGCAATTTGGTTAGTAATGCAGAAAAGTACGCTAAGACTAAAGTCCATATCCACATTAAACAGCAGGACAATTTTTCATACATATATATTGATGATGACGGGCCTGGAATTCCAATCAAAGAACGTATTGACATTTTTACACCCTTCAAGAGATTAGATACTAGTCGAACTCGCGCGACAGGCGGCTTTGGTTTAGGTCTATCAATTGTTAAACAAATAGCTCAATGGCATGGAGGAGATGTAACCGTCGAAACGTCTCCATTTAGTGGAGCACGCTTTGTTTTTAAATGGCCAATTTAAGATTACTAGCAGTGTGATAGTAAGAACCTTAGATCCCCACTATCACAATTTATAAGGGCGTTGACACACATTCTTCTCTAGCCATTTTATAACATTTTGAACGGTCTTGAGATATGCCTCAGTCTCGTTAATAACTTCTGAACTACTGTTCTTTGGTAAAAGTTCTTTGAACATCTGTAATACAAGCTGCAGCTAGCTTAACGATCGACTGTTTTTTAAACGTAATTACCCCCCCCTATAGACACATCTGACTACGACCTAACATTCATTGCAATTGCTTGGCAAAAGCTGACGTCAAATATTCCATTGGCTGGATCGCTAGTTTCAATGTGCATGATCTTGTAACAAGGGCTGTCTTCTGGTTGGTAACCTTGATCAAAAATACTATGAAAAAGCTGTTGCCAAGCCTGCTCATAATTATACTGCAAATTAAAAACGCCTCTGATATATGCATGTGAACCAGCTTGGATAATTTGTGTGTTAAATGGTGCTGGTTTTTGACACTTATCAAGCAAGGTCAAACAAACATCTGTGCGACACTTTTCCGGAGTGGTGATTTCCGGATTATCCCAATTTATAACCAAAGGGTTAGCCGTGGATACCCTATTTTTGGTTACGAAATTTTGTAATTCACTAGCCACTTCTTGAACCCCTGCGCCATATTCTCCTATAATCCGTTTATAGATGACAGTTCTTGTTGGGAAAGTTGTAATTTTTAACTGGCCAGACATATTGATCTTTGACTCAGTCGTTGAGTGTTCAGTTATTGAAGTAGCTTCAGTCATATTCTTTGTATCCAAGAGTTGTAAATGTGAATCGTTAGAATATGAGAAATCTTTTTCCTTCGCGTTTCCATACTTGCTGTTTGTCTGTCAGAGATTTGATGTCACTCGCGGTTAAATTAAAATGGCGTTTAAAAGCTTTAGCTAGGTTTTGTGAGCTGGAGAACCCAAACGCCATAGCAACCTTTGTGATACGAGCCTGTTTGTAGTAAAAGAAAATTCCGGCCGATTTCTCAAGCTTTAACCTACGAATATAATCAGCAATAGTCTCCCCTACAACCGATTTAAATACCTTATGTAAGTGATAAGGAGACATATTAGCCGAGTCAGCAATAGCCTCTAAACTTAACGCTTCTGAGTAGTTCTGAGCTAAATTCTCTTGGATATAATCCATTGCCGTGCTAATTCGCTTGTGGTAACCACTTTTACTTTCGTTGCCAATTTTTCATTCAGCTACTTTCTCTACTATTTTAAACATAACGTTGGTTGAAGCTGTTTATGACTTTAACCACATTAAATATTTCGGATTACTATCTTTCATTTCTTTGAACAGCCATACCATACGATCAACAAAGAAACCCTCGTTGATACTGCCATCGCCTACAGAAGAACTGCTACCGCCGCATCCACTGATGGTCACTAAAACTAAAATAAATAGAAGGGACGAAAGACGTCTGATGCAAAGAAAGGTGTTCATTTGTTTATCCCCAGCGTGAGCTGACTAAGTGTAAGTTTGTGATATCGACTACGTCATACTCTGCACGTTGATTATTGACAATTGATCGTTCAACATCAGTACCTGATAAATGTTTTTAAACAGCCTAATCTTAAGCCTTTAACCCGGCACCTTCGGTATATTTGTTCTACCATCAGTATCGTCTGAAAAGCTGGTTATTTGTATTGATAAGGGATACTCAATGTCTTCTCGTAGGCCCTTTATATCGGGTAGACTCGGCTTGTGAAGTTTGACCCCAGTGGATACTAAAGCGCCATAAAGAGATGGCAGTTTTTCTGGGTTTATTTCGGTACGAAGCACTAACGCTTTGTTGCCTAGTAGTTGCATATCATCGATACCTAGACAAATTTCACTAACCGTCATGCGCGCAGTTTCCGTAATTTCTCCAATCTGAGAAAGCACAGAACCCTGTATTTGAATAACTTTTCTTCGAACCATTTTCAACTCCATGTACCGAAGGCTTTATTTATAAATATACGCATAATATTTTCACTCCAAAACTTACAACCATTGATCTATGTCGTTTCATCAACTGACCAGTTCTCGATAACGGAGTTAATGTTACCTTTGTGGGCTTTTACTTGCTGTTGAAAGCGATCCTTAAATGCCAAACCCATATTAATACCCATGATGACTATATTTTCAACACGATATGTTTGATCTTTACCTTTGTTTAGCGCATAAGATACCGCGTAGCTTGAACCTCCTGCTGCTTTGATTTCCATATCAACTTTTGCCTTCTTTGGATTTCTAGTATTTAAGGCAGCATTCACGACTATAATTTCAACATCTTTACTATCCAATAGAATTTGCGCATAAGTCTTATATAGACTGCCTTTAAAAACCTTAATAAATTGTGCTCGCTGTTCCTTCGAAGCCCTGCGTCCATACTTACCCATGACTTTAAGTGCGATTCTCCTGAAGTCTATGACTTTACTTAATTCAATATTCAAGTCATTGTAAAACAAGTCGTAATCTTGCTTATATTCGAGTTTATGTGTTTCGAGTTGGACCACAAGGTGGTTCATCGAAGCTGAAATATATTGCTTCAACTCTTTGTTACTCTGAACGTCAGAGGCTACCGACCAAGATGAAAACAATAGCGCCCAACTTAAGAAAATGGCATATAAAGTCTTTTTTAGCTGATCAGTATCATTTATTTGTGCTGCGATCTTAAGAACTGAAATAAATGATAATGCTATCATTGATGATTTCATACATATCTCCCATAAGCTAAAAATTAAGTAATAACAGTGAATTAGAACAAGCAAAGGGATGCAGATGTCACGATATGAAAAACATTATATATTTCATTTAGCCACAAAATTCATGGTTAGCAAATCGTTTATCATACGGACAAGTTTTGTACCTGTTCCCTTTCTGCAAACAATGAATGCTTTTCTTAATTGAATTAAGTCAATCAAAGCATTCAGGCTTCAAGTTTAGATTTTAAAACTGATAAGTCACCGTAGCGGTAATAAAACCACGCAAGTTATTTAAGTCATCCTCAATTTCATCTTTCTCTTTTGCTAAATTAGCGTCTGTTAAAATATTGTTAGAGTCAACTGCGGTCAATTTTACGTCTACATTCTGTGTCGGTATAGCAAAGCCCAGCTCTGTTCGAAAATCAAAACCCGGTTTACCCATCAGTTTGTTTCCCCAGCCCACGCTGACATAAGGTAGTACCTGAGACTCTTCTATCTCAAGATCAAGCGAGGTGATATCTCCAGGGTTGATCAATTGATCGCCCACATGAAATGACTTGTCTGTATCGGCTTTGCCTGACATATCAACATTTGAGTACATTAAACCAGCCGCGAAAAACACCTCATCTGCCCAGCCACTCACATAAGGGTACCAATTTAACCCTGTTTGTATAGAAGCCATAGATAGGTCACCGTCGTTATAATCAATGCCACCAATATCAGCGCCATCTTCATTTTCAGCGTTAATAGTACTGGCTTCAATGTACCATTGGACTTGATCATTGCTCGCCAAACTCCAATTAGTTTTCTGGCTGAAATTAACACCTATGCCTAATGAACCTAAGCTAATACCTGCTGCATGCTGTGGCGAGTTTTTTGATGAGTAACTTTCTGCCAATGCACAGGTTGAGCTGATAAGAGTACTGGTAATTAAGGCTGCGTAAATAAATGACTTTGAATTTTTTGACATGTGAGCGTTACTTCTATTCATCTCTATTTTCCGTTAGGGCTAATTATGGAAGCTGTCTGCATGCTTCGACTTGAAGTTATTATGGAGATTTGATCATTGTCTTTCCTCAGTGATTTTGACGAGTTTTGTCTGAATATTAGTTGCCATCTCGACAAATTCAGACAATTAAGTACACGCCACTGCTAGCAAGAAAACTATATTCCCGCTAGGCTGAACTGATTGTTTAAATAGATGCTTGGAGTAAATAGTGAATGCTCAGACTTTTTATTAGTTTTTATTTTATGCTGGCTATTTGTGTCGTAGGCTTTCAGTTTTTGGGTGAAGCGTTCGAAGAGATGTACCTTCAAGATTGGATGAATTATGACAGAAAGAATGATTACATTGGCGCTTTTCATTTTATAAATGAACTTCACACTCGCTTGGATGGTTCCGCATTTCAAAAAGTGTTGGATGATTTTCCCGAAGACTCAAATATTCCGATTGAAATGTTTGACATCGATCAGTTACAGATATCCAAGAAGGGGATGGAACTGCTCAAGTTAGGTGATATCTATGTTGAAGATACTAATAAAGACATATTGTATTACAAGCTAAAAGGTTCTAACCGTGTGATTCGCCTCGGTCCTATGCATACTTATGAAAAAATTGAAAAAGCTAATTCTTGGTATAATAGCGTATTTTTTGTATTACTGGGTTTGGCAGTATTTTTATGGATATTAAATCTTCAATTTAAACTTAGACGATTGGATAAAGCGGCATCGGTATTAGGAGAAGGTGACTTCAGTGTACGTGTTTCTGAGAAAGGCAGGCAAAAAATTGGACGACTCAATCATTCATTTAACATCATGGCCGAGCGTATAGATAAACTCATTAAAGGCCATAAACACCTGACTAATGCTGTTGCGCATGAGCTACGAACACCTGTTGCTAGACTTCGTTTTCAACTCGATATGATGCACGAAGAGACCGACCAAAAACAGCGTAATGAATATATGTATGGTATGTCGGATGACTTAAATGAACTAAGTGATTTGGTAGATGAGATGCTGACTTATGCCCGTTTTGACCGGGAGGATGCAAACCTTCAGTTAAGCTCGCACTCGCTACATCAATCGATACTTAGGGTGATCAATGCCCGGCACTTCCAGACAGATTTAGAAGTTCAATATGATGAGAGTTGGTGTCAGGGTGACGAGGCTAAACAGCTAGTACCCTATGAGCCTAAACACCTAGAGCGCGCAATTGGGAATTTAGTGAGTAATGCGCAGAAGTATACCAGTCACAAAATTCGAATTGAAATACGAAAGCACAAGAGTCATTGTACTATTTATATTGACGATGATGGTGAAGGTATACCTGAAGAGGCTAGGCAAAAAATATTTCACCCTTTCAATCGACTGGATGACAGCCGGACACGATCTACAGGTGGCTATGGCTTAGGTTTGGCAATAGTCAAACAGATTGCACACTTGCATGGTGGCGAAGTGACTGTTGAAACTTCCCCCCTTGGCGGCGCTCGTTTTGTTTTTAGCTGGCCAATCACGCACCGCATTGGTTAGAATGCATTCTCTTAATCATCAAGTCGATTGAAGTGGGTGGTTAATCTAAACGAAGCATGCGTGGCAGTTAATGAGTAAAATTATACTGGTTGAAGATGATGAAAAATTATCCTCTCTGATTGCACACTATCTCCAAAAGCACGAATTTGAGGTGGACGTTATTCGGGATGGTAACGATGCTGTCGAAGCTATTTTGGCTATTCAGCCTGACTTAGTTATTCTCGATTTAATGTTACCAGGAAAAGATGGCTTGACCATTTGTCGTGAAATTCGCCCTCATTTTTCTGGAAACATCCTCTTTCTTACGGCTAGCGAAGACGATATGGATCATGTCGCGGGTGTAGAGTTAGGTGCTGATGACTATAATGTTAAACCGATACAACCACGTGTATTACTGGCGCGTATTCGAATGTTGTTACGACGCACAAGAAACAAAGCCAATCCACCTTCGCCACCCCTTGAAATATCCTCACCGGTTGTAAAAAAAGCCTTACACTTCGGATCGTTAAGTATCCAGCACTCAAACCGTGTTGTGACCTTATCAGCTCAAACTGTCGCTTTAACGACCGGTGAATTTGAATTATTGTGGCTACTTGCTAATCATGCAGAAGAAGTTCTGTCCCGCGACTTTCTTTATAAGACCCTTCGAGGCATCGAATATGACGGAATGGATAGAGCGATTGATACCTGCGTAGCAAATTTACGTAAAAAACTGGGGGATAACGCCTCTCTCTCAACACGAATTATAACCGTTCGTGGCCAAGGCTATTTATTCGTTCCAGACAACTGGAATGCATAAAACATTTAAAGGTCTCATTTATAAATCTGCGCGTAATCTTACCCTTTAAAAACTCTTAGCCATTGATCTATGCAGTTTCATCGATTGCCCAGTTCTCGATAATGGTGTTAGTGTTACCTTTGTGGGCTTTAACTCGTTGCTGGAAACGCCTTTTAAGTGGCAAGTCCATTTTTGGTTGTGCTTTTCGAATCGATTTATCGAGCAAGGCTTTATATACATAAAGTAATAACGTTGGAAGAGTATCTTTCAATTAAGTTTAGCTAAGATTTTTTTGCGCACAATAGGATTACTAATACTGCTTAACAAGTTATTTCCAGCAGATCAACAAGCATCGCTTTTTACTCGTAGCCAGTCATTGCCTACGGATACAAAAGGTATCGCTTTTATACTTTCTCCATCAGCACCCTACGAACTCAAAAGGTAGTGCTTTGGCTATGGATCTCGTGAGATTTTGACTGACAAGATAGTATCGCTAACGGGCATAGACCTATACCTTCTGGATTGAAACAGGCGTAAGCCCTCTATAATTCTAGCTTTGAGGTATTAGCACTACTTATTAGATCTTCAGAATACTGCTAACAAGATCCCGAAAGCGATACCTTTTTGTTTGAGTAAAAGAGAACCATAAAGCACCTCCTGAGTTTTCAGAAAGTGTCCACTAAA
>Ga0209825_1001316_pt1 | contig 11090 bp, 7 predicted proteins | sample EN8Hudsemesocosm_FD_184631 | JGI IMG/M metagenome (GOLD analysis project Ga0209825, IMG submission 184631) | Methane-oxidizing microbial communities from mesocosms in the Hudson Canyon - EN8B Hudson Canyon (SPAdes) (version 2) | ecosystem: Environmental > Aquatic > Marine > Cold seeps | place...
GCTTAGGTGTCGTAGTTGTCATTGTAGGCAAACCTCTTCCGCTTTATTTATATAAATTAAGATCGTACTAATGACTAAGCGAAGGTTGTGCCAACAATCTGTTTTAAAGGATAAAAATATAATTACTTCTTTTATAAACGGAGCGCTTTGCGAGAAAGCAATTATTGATGTCATACCTGTATGGCACTTGCTTAAAGATAAAAAGCAAAATAGTTCAATACGTTATATTTTATGTAGGTCGGAATTCATTCCGACAAATGATTTTAAATATCACGGCATTCTTTTTATAAAACGTGAATCACCGATGGTTGCAGGTAAGTCTATTATTACTAACGGGTATCTTGTCGGAATAAATTCCGACCTACATAGATGAAGCGGCTTATTATTAAAGAATATTACTATCGAAAAATCGAGGTGTGGTGCATTTTATATAGAAGACAAATACATTAAAAAACCGGCATAAGCCGGTTTTGAATTAAACATTTTAAACTAAAATATTTAGCCTTGTAACAGCTGCAATACTTGCTGAGGTTGGCTGTTAGCTTGCGCTAATATCGACAAACCTGCAGATTGTAATACCTGTGTTCGTGATAGCTCAGCCGTTTCTGCGGCAAAGTCGGCATCTCGAATACGGGAGTTAGCCGTTTCAAAGTTTTCAGCTGTGATTGCCTGGTTACTAATGGTGGATTCAAAACGGTTCTGAATCGCACCTAAGTTTGCTCGTTCCAAGTTGATTTGGTCAAGTGCGTTATCGATACCGTTTATTGCTTTTAAGGCGCCTTCAACTGAGCTGACATCAATGTCTTTAATTAATTGGCCACCTTCAGAGCCACCGAAGGTGCCCGCATCGAAGCCTAGGTTAAATAAAGCCTGGGTACCGTTTGAGCCAGCTTCAATGTTAATTGGGCCTGCGGAATGAAACTGGACTGTTGAGTACGTCGTTTTGGCAATGCCTGCTGCCGAATATTCGGGGGTAGCATCATCGTTAATATCAAAATCGATTTCACCGACGCCACCAATACCAAAGTGAGCAGCAGAAAGATCGGCTGCTGAGCTATTCTCATCGAGATTCCAAGCAGCTGAAATGTTTCTGCCATCCTCTGCTATCATCGTTATACCGTTGCCATTATCTTCGGCCTTGACACCTGTTTGTCCTGTAAATAGGTTGATTTGACTAATAGCAGACGCTTTATCAAGCTCCTGATTTGTTGAGGCCGTAAAGACGCCGATATCAACGCCATTAATAAACAATTGCCCGCTTTCACCGGCTGTGCCAGCTGCAGAGGTACCGGCTACCGACGTAGGGTTGACCGTCGCGGTTACACCGGTCTCATCAGAAGATTTATTGACGGCAACTGCTGTTGCGATGCCGCTGGCGGCCTTTAAACTACTATTATAAGTATTATCTGAAGCCGTATCATCAGTAGATTTAGCGGCGCCTATTTGGACGCCATTGATAACAAGGTCTCCAGAGTCTAAGGGTGATTTAGTACCACTCACTGTCGTCGTAACACCATTTTCAGGCATGCCGAAAGCTCCGCCGACATTGACGTCATTAGAAGTAACGTCTATGCCCTGATCAGGCTCATTACTGAGAACTCTAAAGCCAAAGACAAAGTTGTCTTCGTCAATAACGTAAGCTTCAATTACACCATTCGTGTCAGCATCTGCAGTAATTTGTGTATTAAGTTCAATCACTAGGGCGGTAGTGGTAGCTGTGGAGAGGTCTGTAGTCAATGAAATATTTACATTGCTAGGACCCGCTGAGGTTGTGATGTCTAAGTCAAAGTCAGCATTGGTGGCTGAAAAGAGAGGGTCTGCATCCCATTGGAATGCAGAGCCGCTAGCTTGAATGTTGGAGTTCATGATAGCGCTTCGTGCAGCATAAGTGCCTTCGATGAAACCTGTATTCTCAACGTTGCCGCTGCCTGGCGTAATGGTAATGTCTTCGCCGTTTGTCGATGTTAAGGTAATAGTGCCTTCGTAGGTGCCTGTACTGGCTAAACCTAATTCTGCAAGTGTGTCTCCGGGAGTAAGGCCTGCGCTTCCAAGTGCAGGGTCTGCAGCAGAATTAATTGTTATATTACGGCCGTCTTTGGCTTGAAGTATGACGCCGATTGCATCGTCATCCGAGTCAATTGCGACCACACCCGTTTGTTCAGAAGCAGAGTTGATGGCAGTAATAACAGAGGAGCGGTCTGAGGCAAGGTCATTACCACCGGTACTCACGTTAATGACGACATTATTAATCAGGATTTGGCCTGTTGCGCCATCTGACACCGTCATATTTGCGCCCGCTACGGTGTTAGTATTTGGAGTTGCGTGAACGCCGGTATCTTCTTCAGACAAATTAATGGCAGCAGCTTTTGCAATAGCGGATGCAGCCTGGTTGTCTACTGAAGCGGTGTCACTAGCTGACCGAGACGCTTCAATGGAGATGCCATTAATGGTTAAGTCACCCTTGGAGAAAGCGATTGACGTTGAGAAGGAAGATAGGCCCGCATCGCGACCTACACCCAGAGTGCTGCCTGATACTTCAGAAATTGAGAAGCTAAGAGATTCGCCTTCATTGGCGCCAATCTGGAAGTTAACATCGGAAAACGAACCGTCCAATAACGTTGTACCGTTAAAGTTGGTCTTGTCAGCAAGGCGATCAATTTCATCTTTAAGCTGTTGTACTTCGGCGTTGATCGCGACACGGTCAATATCAGAGTTAGTAGCGTTGGCCGATTGTAGCGCTAGTTCTCGCATACGCTGCAATGAGCTTGTCATGGCCCCTAATGCACCTTCAGCTGTTTGTGCGAGTGATACACCGTCACCGGCATTCCGAATACCAACTTTTAAGCCTTCGACTTGTGTCGTAAAGCGGGTAGATATCGCCATGCCTGCAGCGTCATCTCGTGCACTGTTGATTCTGAGTCCGGACGATAGTCGCTGCAACGCGGTTTGATTATCTTTCTGCGAGGTATCCAGATTACGTTGCGCATTGATTGACGCAATATTGGTATTGATGATTTGAGGCATAGTGCTCTCCTGCTTATCTTCTAATACCGCTGGACTGCCTTGCCATTAAAATATGGTGAGGTCAGCGACTAGCGGCTGCTATATAAATTTTTATAAGTTGGGGTGAAAACAAACTAACATCACAACTTTGCTTGTTTTTTGTATAGCATTGAATGTGCCAGTTTTTGTTTGTCTTGTTTAAGTTGTTGAAATGGCGGGATTTAAAGTTTTTGAATATAAGATTTTAATTGTTGGTTTTTGTGTGAGAAATGCAGTTTTATGGCTTTATGGCGGAATATTGCCGCTTTTTATATTATGTGGGAATAATGGAAACTAGGCGTAAATTAATAAAAAAGCGTGATCTTTGTACGATTGCTACTTGCGTGCATATCCGTCATTACGGTGTGCTTGCGCACCAATGCGGCGTTACATCAAATACTCGGTGTGCAAGAACATACATATATATGTATTTATAACTAAAACGGCTAGATTGTACGATTAGTAAGTAACATTGGATTCCGGTTCCTACATAGGTGGAATGGTGCTCAGTGTAATTAGTAGATAGTTTTAAAATGAATGAATGAGTGAGTATGAAAATAAGAGGCAAAGTCCAACTAAGGTGTTTGGCTGATAGAGAGTTGAATTTATATTGAGTGGCAGTGAGAACTTGCGAATTACTTGATTTGTATTACCTTTAGTAATAAGAAAGGTGGCCGATAAAACTAATTGTAGCGTGTAACAAATACTAGGTGAGCAGAATAAGATGACAGCAAAGAAATCAAAAAAAAGAGATGGTCAACCTGATTTAAATGATCGATTCGAAGAGGCTTGTCATTGTCTCGAAGCAAAAGATTTTAGTGGTGCATATAAGGCAACATTAGCGTTGAGTGATAAAGACCGCAACAGCTCGCAAATAAAAAAAGTTATTCAAGCTGCTATTACGCTGGTTGAATTTAAAGAGCCATCACCACAAGCAGAAGCCGATGTATTGTGCTTGCTTGAAGATAAGTTAATTACTGAAGATGAGTTTTACAGAGTTGCTCAGCAACTGATGGGGCTTAAGTTGGGCTTTCAGGAGGAGCGTGTGTATTTTGATCTGGAAGACCTCAAAAGTGATCAGTTGTTTTTGAAATTATTGACGTTATCGCATATTCGTTCTGACTCTTTGGTTCAAGCAGTATCGATCATTAGGCATAAGCTTTTAACGGTATCACTGGCAGGGATGGAGTTACCCGATCACTTGGTTGGCTTAGCACAAACCCTTGCGATTCAAAGTATGCATCTTGGTTATGCTCAAAAGGAAGAAGAGGCAGAAGAAGAAATGATTAATGAACTTCAAGGTATGCTTGAAAACCATGTCAATAATGAAGGTTGGAATCCGCTTCAAGTCGAAGGTCTGTTTCTTCTTTTATGCATGTATCGCCGTTTATATGACTTGCCAATAAAAGAAAAGTTATTAGCAATGGCAAAAGACGCTTGGCCAGAATCGCTTAAACAGCTAGTAAACTTAAATTTATATAAGCTTGCAGAACAATCGTAATCGCTACGTACGTTTGAAGTTGCTACTCCGGCGTGAGCAGACCAATGTCATACAGGTGTGCTTTTCGGCCGGTATCCATTTTTATATGTCTGAATTTGCCGGTAAAACATGAATTTCGGCTCGAATGATACTTACTTAATATTATTTATAGGGTGTGCTTGCGCACCAATGCAGCCTTGCATCGAATTTTCGGTGCGCAAGCACACCCTATAAATAACAGTAAATTGCTTATTTTTCCTACCTTTACATTCCGTAACATTAAAAATTAAAGTTCCTCAAAAGCCTGCCGCTAAGTTAAGACAAGACAGATACATATCCATTTAGTCATTATTATTACGGCGAGTGGTGCTCAATAAAGAGCGTGTCTTAATAACAAGGTCTCTAGGAGAAACGTTATGCCACAGATTATAAATTCCAATATCGCGTCGTTAACCGCTCAACGTAACTTAAACGCGGCACAATCAGACAACAACCAAGCATTGAATCGATTGTCTTCTGGTTTACGAATTAACAGTGCGAAAGATGATGCGGCGGGTATCGCAATTTCAACACGTTTCGATTCACAGATTCAGGGGTTGAATGTAGCGACACGAAACGCGGGTGATGGTATATCGCTAGCGCAAACTGCGGAAGGTGGTTTGGATTCAATGACAACCAGTTTACAGCGTTTACGTGAACTAGCCGTGCAGTCTTCTAACGCCACTAACTCTGATGTGGATAGAGCGGCACTAAACGAAGAAGCACAGCAATTGATCGATGAGATAGGGCGTGTGTCTGAAGAAACTAACTTTAACGGTGTTAAGTTATTGAATGGTGACTTTAAAGATGCGACTTTCCAAGTGGGCGCGAACGCTGGCGAGACCATTGACGTTTCAGTAAGTAAGGTGACTGTCGATACTTTAGGTGTTGGTGAGGGTTCTGGTTTAAGTTCGAGTGGCACAACTGCTGCCTTGGAATTAGGAGACCTAAGAATAAACAATATTGACATTGGTGCAACAACTTCAGGAGACGATACAGCCTCTACTGATCTTGCGGGTCAAAGTGCTATCGCAACAGCAGCGGCTATCAATAAAGTATCTGATGAAACGGGTGTGACTGCTGTCGTTGATACCAATATAGTCTCCGGTGTCACTATGACTGCTGGTGCGGCCGCAGCTGATGTCTTAACGCTTAATGATGTTGACATCAGTTTGTCGGTGGGTGGTACTGATTTAGCTGCTGACAGGGCTGCGGTTGTTACAGCGATTAATGCAGAGTCTGATCGGACTGGTATTGTTGCTGTAGATTCGGGTTCAGATACAGAAGGCGTTAGCTTACAGTCTGCGGATGGTCGAAATATCGAAATTGCTGCGCTGGCAGGTAATGCTTCGTATGGTTTGGCTGCAAATGGTACTAACTCTGGTGGTTATACATTAATTTCTGACAGCGGCGGCGACATCAAAATAGGTGGTGACAATGTAGAGAATGCTGGTCTAATTGCAGGTACTTTTGACGCAGGGCAATCTACAACATCAAGCACTAATGGTCAGGGTGGTACTGGGGCTGTTGTGGTTGATACTGATGTTGCTGCCGACTATGCTTCTACGGCAACCGCAGCGGCTACGAGCGACTTGACAATAGCGGTGACCTCTGAGGGTGAGACAATTACCTCGACGCTCGATGTGGGCGTAATTGGTGGTGGTGATGCGGCCTCAGTAGCGACTGCGCTGAATGCGTTGATTGCTGCTGATACAGCGTTAAATGGTAAGGTTGAGGCATTTGCTTCAATCACTGCAGATGGTTTCGAATCTCTGTCAATGCGCACAATCGCTTCGGGTGCTGATACCAATTTAACGATCAGTGGAACGGCGGCTACTCCACTTGAATTTGCTGCAGGAACAGCAACTGGTACGGGTGAGTCATCCGATAAATTGGATGCGGGTGATTTGGTTATTAATAATGTGCAGATTGGTGCAGCAACCGCTGCGAGTGATACGGCTTCAGACGATGCTCCGATATCTAGTTCTAAAGAAGCTAGCGGTATCGCAAAAGCAGCAGCAATTAATGCATCAAGTTCTGAAACAGGCGTAACGGCGACGGTTAATGCCACAACGGTTGATGGTGGTACTCAGGTCCAAGCAGCGGCTGGTGATATTGGTGCGCAAGGTGATTTACATATTAATGGTGTGGCAGCTGAGACTATTACGCTAACTGGTGATGCGGATACTGATAGAGCTAATGCGATTGATGCCATCAATGCGATCGCTGGTCAGACGGGTGTTGTGGCTAGTGATACTGGTGAGGGTATTCAGCTTACCGCCGAGGATGGTCGTAACATCTCGGTTGCTATCGATAATAAGGAGTTCGCAAACGATGCAGTTACTGCTGGTGCTCAATTTACTGGTTCCGACATAGGCTTGGCTGCAGCAGGTGACGGTATCGGTGAGTCTGATTTTGTGGGCGATAATTTAGGTACTGTTCACGGTAGTTATGCCTCCGTTGCTGAGACAACTTACTCGGATTTGACTCTATCTGCTGCAGGTAAGTTTGACATCTCTGCGGGTTCTAATGGCTCTTCAGCGCTTGAAGGTTTGGGCTTCGAAGCTGGAACGTTTGGTGGTACAACGGATGGACAATTCCTTAAAGATGTAGACATCTCAACAGTTGACGGTGCTAACGCTGCACTTGCTGCCGTAGATAATGCTTTACAGCAGATCAACACAGAGCGTGCGGCCTTAGGTGCGGTTCAGAACCGTTTTGAAGCAACCATACAGTCAAACACAATTAACTCTGAAAACCTTTCAGCTGCAAACTCTCGTATTCGTGATGCTGACTTCGCGGCTGAAACCGCTGCCTTGTCTCGATCACAAGTGCTACAGCAGGCAGGTATTTCAATCTTAGCGCAGGCTAATGCATTGCCACAGCAAGCATTGTCACTACTAGGTTAATAAGGCTAGGAGCAACTAAGTAATAATCTAACCGGCTTTGGTAAACTAAGTTTCCAAAGTCGGCTTTTGAGTTATAGAATGTAAGAGGTGATTTATGAATGAGGTTAATCTAGGTAGTGTGGAGCAGTCCCTTCGCGGGGTGTCATCTGCAGCAACGCCTCAGCAAGAGTCTCAGTCGTTGGCTGTAGTACCGAAAGCGGCACCTAAAACTGTTGAGGCAACTCAGCAGGAAAAAAAAGCAGCTGAGCTTAACCAGAAAATGGTTGAACAGGTTGGTCAAGGTGAAAAGGTTCAGGAAGAACAGTTAGATGCTGCGGTAACCAAACTGAATGATTTTATTCAGAATGTACAGCGTGATCTTGAGTTTAAAACGGATGAGGCTTCGGGCAAAACCGTGGTGACGGTTATCGATCGTCAGACTGAAGAAGTGGTCAGGCAAATACCTGATGACGTAGCTTTAACAATGGCGCAAAACTTGCAGCAGGATGAACCACTAAGTTTATTTAACATTAAAGCGTAAAATCGGCAGTAATTTACATTATTTTACAGGGAAGGGGCAAAGCTTTTCCCTGTGACTGCCGATACAGTAAGTAAGCTAGTTATAATGTTTTAAGAATTAGCTAATTTAACTGTTTAGTGAGGCGATCAAATGTCAAATGTTTCTTCAATCGGAATAGGTTCAGGTGTACTGACCAGTGATTTAATTGATCAGCTTTCAGAAGCTGAACGGGCGCCTACCGAACTTCGTCTTGATCGAAAAGAAGCCGAAGTCGAGGCAAAGTTGTCTGCTGTTGGTCGAATCAATAGTGCCTTAATTGACTTACGTTTACCTTCACGTGTTTTGAGTAACCCCGATGCCTTAAATTCTTTAGAGGCAAATTCTACTTCTTCAAATGTTGCTGTCACAGCTGATAGTGCCGCTACTACAGGTCAATATACCTTAGAAGTTACTTCATTAGCTCAGGCTCAGTCTTTACGTTCTAGTACTTATTTAGATAAAGATTCCACGACCATGGGTGAGGGGACGCTCAGTTTTAAAGTGGGTGATAAGACTACTACTATTGATATCGATGGGACCAATAATACGCTTGAAGGTATTGCTAGTGCCGTGAATGCTGATGAAGATTTGGCTGTTAATGCCAGTGTGATCGATACTGGGTCAGGTTTTGTATTGGTGTTTTCGGCCAAAGAAAGCGGCTTGGAAAATGCCATGGAAATTACCGTGACCGACACCGGTGATGGTAATAGTGATGACGCACTTGGTTTGTCTCAGTTTACTTTCAACCAATCATTTACGCATATTGTTGAGTCTGTTGTCCCTGAGAATGCCAAGTTTTCAGTTAATGGTATTGCTATCGAGCGTGCATCAAATACCATTACGGATGTTGTGGAGGGTGTTAGTTTCACGTTAAGCGGTGAAACCACAGGTCCGGCGACGATCACTGTATCAAGAGATACGGATGCAGTGCTTGAGCGTGTTCAAGAATTTGTTGATAAATTCAACGAAGTAAAAAATATTTTAAACGAACTAACTGAGTTTAATCCTTCAGCGAGTGAAGAGTCAGGGATTTTGTTGGGTGATTCGACGATTCGGGCGATCAATACTCAGTTGAGACAGGTTTTGGGTCAGGTTGTACCAGGCTTGGATTCGTCTTCGGTGAGAAGTTTGGCCGAGATAGGGATATCAACGGATGCAAGTACGGGTAATTTATCAATTGATGAAATTGAATTCAAAAAACAATTATCCAGTAACCCTGAAGATGTGGTTGCCTTGTTTGCGGACCAAGGGCGAACAACTGATGCACAAACGTCTTTTGTGTCGAAGTCGATTGATACGGTGCCGGGCTCATATGATGTAAATATTACCGTGGCAGCCACTAGAGGTGAGAATGTAGGTACTTTGGGTTTGGGTGCTAGTGCAACAATTGGTGCAAGTAATGATGAGCTTACGGTTAAAGTTGACGGTATTACGAGTGGTTCAATTGCTTTAGATGTAGGGTCATATACGCCAGAAGAATTGGTTGCTGAGATGCAGGCCAAAATTAATGCCGATGAAACACTCGCTGCTGCAGGTAAATCTGTTGTGGTGTCTTTGGATGGTTCAAATCAAATTGTTATTACTTCCAATGAATATGGTTCGAGCTCGAAGGTTGAGATCACCGCGGTTGATACGACTACTGCAGCGCAGCTAGGGTTAAGTGTTTCAACAGGTACGGATGGTGTTGATGTTGAGGGTACGATTAATGGTGCGGCAGCAACAGGTAGTGGGCAAATTCTAACCGCCGCAGAAGGTGATGATAGCGAAGGTATTAAAATTAAAGTAGAGGGTAGCGCTATTGGTGACCGGGGAGAGGTTACTTATATTGAGGGTGTTGCTGAGCAGTTAGTCGATAAGTTAAATAGTTTCTTAGAGTTTCAAGGGATTATTGGTGCTAAAGAAGATGGGTATAATACAAGCCTTGCTGAAATTGCCTTAGAGAGAGTCGCTTTAGACGAGCGTGTAGAAACCTTGCGTGCTCGTTTGGCAACACAGTTTACAGCGGCTGATATTATGGTTTCACAGTTAAATAGCACGATGGAATTTTTGAAGAGTCAGTTCGCTGCCATGTCAGGGGCGAATAAAGATAGTTAATTATAAAAAGAAATAAGAATTCGTAGTTATGGCTTGTAACTATAATTCGGAGTCATGGTTATAGGTGTGTATTATTTTATTTGTTTGACGAATTAATGTTAAGAAAATATTTTTGCTGCCGATATAAAATATAGAAGTTTTGGATCTAGTTATATTCGAACAGATGCCGACCAGTGATAAGAATATTATAAAGGTGAATTATGAATGCAATAAAACAGTATCAAGCAGTTAATACGCAATCGAGTGTTATGGATGTTGATAATCATCGTTTAATTCAGCTTCTTTATGATGGAGCATTAGAACGTATCAATATGGCAAAGGCGCAAATGGTAGCCGAGAATTTTGAAGGCAAGAACCGTTTAATTACGCGAGCGATTGATATTATTGCTGGGCTGCGTAGCTTTCTAGATATGGAAAAAGGACAAGAGATTTCGAAAAATCTATTTGATCTATATACATATTGTGAGGCACGGCTGCATGAGGCCAATATGAAGAATGATCAAGAGATTCTAGTTGAGGTTGCTAGTCATATTAAGACTGTCCAAAGCGCATGGGTCGGTATTCGTCAAGAAGCGCTTGATAAAGGTTTTGTCTAAGCTTATATAACAGTATCAAATCGTTAAAAAGGTGTGCTTTGCACACCTTTTTTCGTTGGGGCTTTGTATTAATTGGTGTGCAAGTGCACCCTATAGAAACCGGAGCGCCTAAATTTTACCTCGTACATCTTATATTTTGATAATTACTGTCGTGTTTTTATCGTCAAACAAAGGCTTCATCTAAGCGTTTATAGGGTGTGCTTGCGCACCGTTTTTTTGATAGGTTTTGTATTGGTTGGTGCGCAGAGCGCACCTTATTAGAAGTCGGAAAGCTTATGCTTCAATAATAGCTGTAGTATCTTCACCGCCAAACGCATTTAATACATCTGGAATTAAGCGATCAAACTCAAGTGTCATAATGGCGAAACTTGCGTCAAATGCACTGGCTGCAT
>Ga0209825_1001319_pt1 | contig 11071 bp, 10 predicted proteins | sample EN8Hudsemesocosm_FD_184631 | JGI IMG/M metagenome (GOLD analysis project Ga0209825, IMG submission 184631) | Methane-oxidizing microbial communities from mesocosms in the Hudson Canyon - EN8B Hudson Canyon (SPAdes) (version 2) | ecosystem: Environmental > Aquatic > Marine > Cold seeps | place...
AGCGGCTTTTGTGCGGAGTTGAAGTTGGACGCAGGACGTACTGGGGCACTCTATTAATTCGCCCGAGCAGAATGAGTTTTTGGACATGGATGTCCTAAAAAGATATGTAGCGAGGATGGCGCGCTAACTGATGAAGAAAAGGGGAGGAAAAAAGAAAACCATGTATTTGTTATAGAAAAATATTATTTTAGTTAAAGTGTCACGGTAAATAAAACACAGCTAATACCAATGCAATACGTTGTTATTAGTTTTAATTTACGTATTAATGGGGTTTCTTGCCAGTAGGAAAGTTTGCGATCTAAGTGTAATAGCAAGGACTTTGATAATTTTGATAGTAGTTTGGGAGTAGCTTTATATAAACGATATATAAGATATATCGCTAGAATAATTGCTCCGTTTACAATGATCATCTCACTATGTTGATGATTGGTATGAAAGATATGTTCTAGAAGCAACTCTATAGAATATTCAATTGCTTCAATAATGATATGAAAGCCTTCATACATTAAGTCTAATAGCCCTATAAACCAGTCAAAGAGTGTATCGAACATAAAGATAAAAACCAGAATTAGCGCAAACTTTTTACCAATTCGTTTAAGCATTTGACTGTCTGTTTCTTGGTTTATATCGTATTTAGTAGTTGAAGCTGGCTTTTTTAGAAGAATGGGGTGGATAATTAAATACCATGCTTAATGAGTGGACTTTCTAGTTTAAAATAATATTTGATATATGGAAAGAATTAAAAGGGTAATTTATTGTTTTATATTGTTAAACAATTGAGTAAATCGCTATAGTATTGCTATCCTTAACTGTTAAGCCCCATATAAAAAGAACCTAATCAACAGATAAATTATATTTGTCGTTGATTAGAAGGGGCTTGTTCCAGATGAAGAGAAAACATCTAATATAATAATTTTTATCAGTGAATATGCACTTCTCGTGATTTTTTCTTATCATTTCTAAGTAGTGTATATTGATCCTGATCCCCTTGCATACGGTTTCCTTCAGAGGTGAGTACAATTAGGGTTCCTTCGTCTTTAATCTGAAGTTGGCGTATGCTGGAGTCTTTACGTGCAGTTAACGTAACAATGCCTGTTTTCTTATTCCAATCATATTTACCTTTTTCAAAAAACTCTCTGTTCGATGCTTGAGCATACTGAGTAACTAATAAATAATTCTTTTTATTTTTTAGAGATAAGGTCATTTTGATACCTGCACAGTGATCACAAGGCAAGTAGCCATAGAAGACACCGTGGAATTTTTGGCTTTCATCAATGGGTTTCATATGTTCTGAATGATCGACACCTTTTCGATTCATTTCTCTCGCTTTTTGAACATCTCCCATAATTTGCATATCTGATTTAGCCATGGCAGGGTTAAAAGCAACAGCAAGGGTGCTGAGTAAAACTAAAGACAGTTTTTGTTTTAAAGTTATTAGTTGCATTATATTTTTACTTGGTAAAGGTAAGGTTATGGTTTTTGTCAACTGACTCTGTAGAGAGTCGCTGTATATTTCCTGTTACTGTATAAATACTGAGGAGAGTTGTCAATTGCCGCTTAGTTGTTGAGACGAGGTCATTATAAAAAATGATAATGTTATTGACACTAATCGATTTAATATGAAAGGTGGGTTTTGATTTTAGTTGGAGTGTTAAGGCTTTGAAACTGATTTTTTTAAATCCCTCCTTTTTTCAAGGAGGGTGGTTTAATTCGTAAGTGTGGTTTTTAAAAAAATGAAATAGAGTTTAAAATTAGTCCGGATCTTTACTCCATATTTTACCTGTTGGATCCATTATCATTTCCCAGTCTTCTCCACCATCATTTATATCAATTTCGTATTCAATGCGACCATCAGGGTGTTCTATCTTTTCAGCTTTTTCAATGGTTAATTTGTTAAAGGTTTTCTTTAACTTATCAACAACAGCTTTAGGTAATTCTGAGATATGAATATCTTCTTCAAACCCAAAATATTCGCCTTGTGGGTTATAAAGTATCTCGTATTTTTCACCATGGAGTTTAAATTTGACTTCATAAAGCTTTAAAGTGAAGTGATGTTCCTCTTCAATTTTAATGATTTTTGCTTCTGGGTGTCTTTCTTTTAAACTGTTAATAACAGATGGGGGAACTTCAGACAGTGGTAGTTTTTTTGCTTGAGCTGAAAAAACAGGTAAAACAAGAGTTGCCAGTAACGTCGGTAATAATATTTTTTTTAGCATAGTCATATGTTCTTAAAGTTAAATAACAGTTTAAATAGTTTTATTAGCCAAAATTAATTTTAGCTTCTAAATCATTACGAGAATCAGCATTTCTTAGTGCTTCTTCTAGACTGATACGTTTGCTTTTATAAAGTTCAAATAAAGCATCGTCAAATACTTTCATACCTTTGCCGCCACTGGTAGACATAGCCTCTTTAATTTCATTTAATTCACCTTTTAATATCAGGTTTGAAATATGTGGGGTATTAATTAAAACCTCAATAGCTGCACATCTTTTTCCGTCTGGAGTAGGGATTAAACGTTGAGAAATAACAGCGTTCATATTGATCGCTAAATCCATAAATAACTGTTTATGCTCTACTTGGGGGAACATGTTTATAATTCGTTCCATGGCTTGGTTGGCATTATTAGAGTGCATGGTTGAAATACATAAATGACCTGTATTGGCCAATTCTAATGCAGCCTTCATGGTTTCTTTATCACGAATTTCCCCAATTAAAATAACATCAGGTGCTTCACGTAAACAGGCTTTTAGGGCGCGGGCATAAGAGACTGTATCAGTTCCTACTTCGCGTTGATTGACGATTGATTTTAAGTTGGGGTGAGAAAACTCAACAGGGTCTTCAATCGTTAATATATGACCCGCAGAATTTTTATTTCGATGGTTGATCATAGAAGCTAAAGAGGTCGATTTACCTGAACCTGTACCTCCAACCATTAACAACAAGCCACGTTTAGCTAAGATTAATTCAAGTAGTACATCAGGCAAACCTAAGTCTTCAGGTTTAGGAATAATTGATGGAATTAAACGAAAAACTAAGCCTATGGATTGACGTTGATAAAAAGCATTAACACGAAAGCGGGCGCTGTTATCGGGCAGAGCAATAGCAAAATCGAGATCTTTGGTTTTAAGAAATTCAGCTTGTTGATCCTCATTCATTATGCTGAGAGCTGCCGACTTTGTTAATTCAGGCGTTAGTAAGTATTTGTCCATTGCTATGGCAACACCGGATATTTTTATTTTAACGGGGGAATCCACTGTTAAAAATATATCTGAACCATCCTGTTTAACCATTTCATGTAAATAAGGCAAAACATCAAGTGAAGATTCAGGTGCTTCTCCTAGTACTTGAATTTCTTCGATAGTTTTTTTACTTGCGGCCGTCGTTTTATTATCAGCAATAATCTGTATTTCTAAACCACTAATGTTTTTATCAGCATGTACGATAAAATTGGAACCTATAAGCTCGTAACTGGCCGAAGCAGTTTTAAAACTATTAATGGCATGTTTTTGAGCGTCATCAAATAGTTCGTCAATAAACTGGTTGATAAACTCAGCCGTTACGGGGGTTTTTCCAACCTCTTTGGATTGGTCTGCTAACCGTAATGAAGGAGGGGTATCGACAACTAAAAGTAGGCTGTCGGCACTTTTATCTAACATTAGTTTTAAGTAAGGTGATAAATCCATAATTTATTGTTTGTAATACTGGTTAAGTTAAACCCAGATCCACTTTTCTAGGTGTGGATTTGGGTTATAAGTAAATTAATCATCCGTTTCGGTTAAAGATAAGCCACCAATTTGTTGTTCATCACCACTGGCTAATTTAATTTGTAGTCGAAGTTCGTTTCTTGAATCAGCATTTCTTAAAGCTTCGTCATAACTAACTTTTCCAGATTGGTAAAGATCTAACAAGGCTTGGTCAAAGGTTTGCATGCCTAGTTCACGCGATTTAGCCATGATAGGTTTCATGCCACTAATATCACCTTTAGCAATTAAGTCAGCAATCAATGGTGTGTTAATCATAATTTCAATAGCCGCACAGCGACCACCATCAACAGTTTTAACTAAACGTTGAGAAATAATAGCCCGTAGATTTAAGGATATATCCTGCATTAATTTTGCTTGGCTCTCGATAGGGAAAAAGCCCAAAATACGGTCAACTGCTTGGTTAGCGTTATTTGCATGTAAAGTGGCCAGCGCTAAGTGACCCGTTTGAGCAAATTCGAGACCAAACTCCATTATTTCAGAGTTACGTATTTCCCCTAAAACTATAACGTCAGGTGCTTGTCGTAAAGTATTGTGTAAGGCTATTTCCCAATCTTGGGTATCAACACCTACTTCTCTTTGCATAACTACACAGTTTTTATGAGGGTGAACATACTCAATAGGATCTTCAATAGTAATGATATGGCCAAAACTGGTTTCATTACGATGATCAATCATGGCAGCCATCGAAGTTGATTTACCAGAGCCTGTTGCCCCAACCATAATAACTAAACCGTTTTTATGAGAAATAATGTCTTTTAAAACGCTAGGAAGACCTAATTTCTCAAAAGTAGGAACTTCTGCGGCAATAACACGCAGAACAAGACCTTGGTAACCTTGTTGTACATAGGCATTAACCCTAAAGCGACAAAGCCCCGCAGGAGATATTGCAAAATTACATTCTTGAGTTTCTTCAAACTCTTTTAATTGCTTATCATTCATGATGCACTGAGTAAGTGCCTGAGAATCATTCGCTGATAATTTTTGCTGAGAAATAGGCGTCATAATGCCTTTTATTTTCATAGCAGGTGGGTAGTTTGCCGTTATGAAAAGATCAGATCCATCCTTATGTAATAGGATTTTAAGTAATTTGATCATGAAGGCCATTGCTTCTTCTCTTTCCATTAGGGTCCCCTTTATTTTATGTCTGACGAGTTGAGAGTATGAACTTAAGTCTAGTCTAAAATAATAGACAAACAACCTTTAAACACGGCTTCTTAGACCCTACACAAAAAATCACATATTTGTATGCCCTAAAAATCCTTAACCCAAGGTATAATTAACTAATTTTTAAAGAATATTTAGGCGTTATGAGTAAGCAAAGAAAAGCAGTTGCATTAATTTCTGGTGGATTAGATTCATTGTTAGCAGCACGAACCATTCAGGAACAAGGGGTTCATGTCGAAGGAATTAACTTTTATACAGGGTTTTGTGTAGAAGGGCACACGCATGCAATCAGAAAGAAAGATAAGGCAACCCCAAAAAGAAATAATGCATTATGGTCGGCTGAGCAATTAGGGATTAAATTACATATTGTTGACATTATTGAAGAATATAAAGATGTATTAATTAATCCTAAGCATGGTTACGGGGCCAATATGAACCCTTGCTTAGATTGCAAAATCTTTATGGTACAAAAAGCCAAAGAATGGATTAAAGAAAATGATTTTGACTTTATCATTACAGGTGAAGTGATTGGGCAACGTCCTATGTCACAAAGAAAAGATACTATGCCCGTGATTGCAACAGAATCAGGTGCTGATGATTTATTACTTCGTCCATTATGTGCACAAAATTTACCGATGACTTTACCTGAGCGAGAAGGTTGGGTTGATAGAGAAAAACTACATAACTTTAGTGGCCGTGGCCGTAAGCCACAAATGGCTTTAGCTAATGATTTTGGTTTTGAAGACTTTGCTCAACCAGCGGGGGGATGCTGCTTTTTAACGGATAAAAGTTATTCTGATAAATTGGTTGATTTATGGTCAGCTAGAGGGCGTAAAGAATATGATCTAGATGACATTATGCTACTAAAAGTAGGCCGTCATATTCGACCTAAAGATAATTTTAAAGTGATAGTCGCCAGAGAAGATGGCGAAGCACGTTTTATGCAAGGTTATAAAAAAGACTTTATTAATATGAACTGTGCAAGCCACCGTGGACCATTAGCGATGGTTGATGGTGCGCCCACTGAAGAAGACTTGTTAATTGCAGCACAACTCACAGCACGTTATGGGCAAGGGCGTGATGCTGAAGAAGTTGAAATAACCATCAGAGAAAAAGATGGTGCAGAAAGAACAGTCACAGTAAAACCGTTTAAAGGTGACGAAATTCCAAAAGAGTGGTTTGTATAAATGAGTAAAGAAACATTAAACGCCAAACGCTTATTGTGTCCTTTACCTGTTATAAGAACTCAGGATAAAGTAAAAAAAATGCAAATAGGTGATGTATTAGAAGTGGTCTGTACAGACCCGGGTGTAATGCAGGATATTCCTGCCTGGTGCAGAATAAATGGACATAAAGTACTAGAAACTATAACTGATGAGATGGAATATACCATTATATTAGAGGTAGGTTAACGTGGCTAAGGCGTATGATGCTGAACAGGTTTTAAAATTAAAGTCCCAAGTGACCTATGTCGGGGCGGTAGTTAATATCTTTTTAACCATCATTAAAATTGGGGTCGGTGTTTTTGGTCAATCGGCATCATTAATAGCAGATGGTATTCACTCTTTATCTGATTTAATCAGTGACCTTTTTGTTATTGTTGCGATTAAGTTAGGTAGTAGAGAAGCGGATCACGACCACCCTTATGGTCATCGTCGATTTGAAACCATGGCGACGGTTTTATTAGGTATTGGGCTGGTTGCAGTGGCAACAGGTATTGCTTGGGATGCAGTTGAAAGATTAGTTGATCCAGCAAAACTATTAAGCCCGACTCAAGAAACATTAGGTATTGCAGCCGTTTCTATTTTAGCGAATGAGTGGTTATTTCATTACACTAAAAGAGTGGGAGAAATGACTCGCTCAAAATTACTACTCGCAAATGCCTGGCATCATAGAAGTGATGCATTTTCATCTGTGGTTGTACTTGTTGGTATTGGCGCTGTATTGATGGGCTACCCAATGGCAGATGCTGTAGCAGCTGTTTTAGTTGCAATCCTGATTGCTAAAATGGGATTAGGCTTAGTTTGGGAAAGTATTAATGAACTGGTTGATTCTGCATTGCCAGAACAAATGGTTAGAGATATTCGTAAAGTCATTAAGAAAACCCCTGGCGTACAAAGTATTCATCTAATTCGTACTCGAAGAATGGGTGAAGATGCCTGTGTGGATACCCATATTGTCGTCGATGCGCGTATCAGTGTTTCAGAAGGACATATGATTGGCGATGCAGTTAGAGATAGGTTAAAAGCTGAATTTGATGATATTACTGATGTGTTAGTGCATATTGATCCAGAAGATGATGAGTTTAAAGAGATTTATCAAAAACAAGTATCGCGAGATCAAGTTCAGAGTTATTTAGATCAATATTTAGCTGAAAAAATACATACGGTAGATGATTTTAGAATTCATTATCTAGATGGATTGATAGAAGTTGAAGTGGTTTTGCCTCATGCAATGTTTAACGAAGTTGAGCAAGTTGAATGGGTTAAAAAACAGTGTATAGAATTAGAAAAGGATATTGATACTATTTCTAAAGTTTATGTTTTTTTTAAGGCATAAAAATTAAAAAAATGTAGCCTTGATGCAGCGAAGCGAAACCAAGGAAATGCTTTGATAAACCTTGATTCCACTTTGTTTCATCAAGGCTACAAAAGCGGGCTAAAAGCTCTGCAACCAAATGAACAATCCCTAAAAATCGAGTGTAGGGAGAAATGGAGAATATTTTAAAATGGCAGTAGGCAATGTAGATTTTCCTGAAATGAAACCCGTTTCAGGAATAAGATTAGGTACAAGTAACGCAGGTATTAAGCAAACAGAACGCGACGATATTTTAATTGTTGAAATGGCAGAAGGTGCTACCTGCGCTGGCGTTTTTACCCAAAATGCCTTTTGTGCAGCGCCTGTACATATAGCCAAAGAGCATATGCAAAATAGCCCTCGTTGGTTATTAATTAACTCAGGTAATGCAAATGCAGGTACAGGCCAACAAGGGATGCAGGATGCAAAAGCAAGTTGTTCATTTGTTGCCTCAGCTGTAGCGGGTGAAGAAAACAAAGTTTTACCTTTTTCTACAGGGGTCATTGGTGAAAATTTACCCGTCAATAAAATAGAAGTCGCATTGCCAGAAGCTGTATCAAATCTACAGCAAGATAACTGGACTAAAGCCGCCAATGCTATTATGACGACCGATACCTTTGCTAAAGGTGCATCAGTTGTTATTGAACTAGATGGTCATCCAGTAACCTTAACAGGTATATCAAAAGGGGCAGGGATGATTCAACCTAATATGGCTACCATGTTAGGTTTTGTGGCAACGGATGCAAAAATCAGCCAGACTTTGTTACAGCAATGTTTATCATTAGCTGCAGAACAATCTTTTAATCGAATTACCGTCGATGGTGATACATCAACAAATGATGCCTGTATTTTAATGGCAAGTGGCTGTTCAACAGCCGCAGAAATAACCGCAGACAGTGAAAATTATCAATTGTTTTCAAAAGCAGTGATGGATATTTGCAAACGTTTGGCAGAACTTATCGTTAGAGATGGAGAAGGGGCAACTAAATTAATGCGTATTTCTGTGGAACAAGCAGAAAGTAATGAAGAAGCCGTATTAGTCGGTAAAACTATAGCGCATTCACCTTTAGTCAAAACAGCTTTTTTTGCCAGTGACCCAAATTGGGGGCGTATTTTAGCTGCGGTCGGCCGATCAGGTGTTGTAGAAATGGATTTAGATAAAGTAGAAATTTATCTGGATGATGTTTGTATCGTTAAAAATGGTGGCAGAGCAGAAAGCTATACAGAGGAACAAGGCCAGCAGGTAATGAATCAACAAGAGATTCTTATTCGAGTGATTTTGGCGCGAGGAACAGTTAAGCAAGAAGTTTTGACCTGTGACCTTTCATACGATTATGTAAAAATTAATGCAGAGTATAGAACATAATAAAAAAATCGAAAAAGAAATAGTTAAGGTAGGGCTCTTAAGCTCTCTCTTGATGGAGAGGGTTTGGGTGAGGAGATCTAAGTAGATAGTCTTTTCATCTTTCTTTGGAGGGTATTTTTCAAAGAATAGGGTAGTTAATGAATTATTGCTTAATCAGCAATAAGTTAATATCCATGAAAAGAAAATGAAAGATATTAAGTATTTGCATGTAGCCGTTGGGGTTATAAAAGATAAAGCAGGGAACATTTTAATCTCTCTACGACATAATAAAGCTCATCAAGGTGGCTTATGGGAATTTCCGGGTGGAAAAGTTGAAGTAGGTGAATCGGTAGAGCAGGCTTTAAAAAGAGAATTAAAAGAAGAGCTAGATATTTTAGTAGATAAAATATCACCTTTAATTCAAATTAAGCATCATTATACTGATATAAATGTACTACTTGATGTTTGGACTGTTACAGAATTTTCAGGTGAAGCTAAAGGTTGTGAAGGGCAAGAAATTACTTGGGTAAGGCAAGAGGAGTTATCTGATTATTCTTTTCCTGAAGCTAATTTACCTATTATTACAGCCGCAAAACTACCAGCGGAATATGCAATCCTTAATGCAGAAAATGAAACTGATTGCGTTAAAAATATTGAGAAAATATTAGAAAATGGAATTAAATTAATTCAAGCCCGAATCAAGTTATTAAGCCCCACAGAAGTGACTCGGTTTATTCAATTAGCCATGCCTCTATGCCAACAGCATAATGCTAAGTTACTTATTAATTCAGCAGTACAAAATGCTAGTCAGTTAAAAGTCGATGGTCTACATTTAACCTCAACAGATTTAATGAAATTAACAAAGAGGCCGGTTGATTATTGTTGGGTTTCTGCATCCTGTCATAATCAACAAGAGTTAAAACATGCTGAAAAGATAGGGCTAGACTTTGTTGTGCTTGCTCCAGTATTAGCTACAAAAACACACCCAGATACTGAACCGTTAGGGTGGGGTGTATTTAAAGGTTTGGTCAGAGATGTTAATCTTCCCATTTATGCTCTAGGTGGAATGCAGGGCAAATACCAACAGATAGCTCAATTGGCAGGTGCGCAAGGAATTGCAGGTATTACTTGTTTTTTACAATAGGAAAAATGTATTCGAAAAGGGGTAATGGGTCGAATTTGTAGGTGTCCTGTATAATTTGGTTTTATGACCTGTTATCAAGAAGTAAGTTGCCCAAAGTGCAACAGTATAAAAATCCCAAAATCTGGGACGAATGGTTACGGAAAACAACGTTACTATTGTCGTAATTCAGAGTGTAAAACTAAAACATTTATGCTCGATTATAACTACGTAACCGTCGATTCTTCCCACCACCTATACAAATTAGTGCGAAGCATGTAATGGTTTGATTTTTTTACTCAAGTTCCAGGGTAAAAACTTATCTAATGCCTCGACGTCATAATGCCTACCCAGTTTAGGTAACTCAGTAAAAAGATAGGAGAGGTATTCAAAAGGTTCCAAGTTATTCGCTATGGCTGTTTGCACCACACTGTAAAGTATTGCACTGGCATCAGCACCACGGGGTGTCTGATTAAACAACCAGTTTTTTCGCCCAATCACAAACGGTTTGATGTGCCGTTCAGCTGCATTGTTATCAATTTGCAGGTTGCCATCTTCAAGATAGCGGATCAGATAAGGCCATTGGTTTAACAGGTAACGAATGGCTTTGCCGAGTGCCGATTCTTTACTGGTTTTGGTGACTGATTGGTCACACCATTGTTTTAAATCATCAAGTATGGGTCGGCTCTTTTCCTGTCTTATTAGATAGCGCTGCTCTGGACTAAGGTCTTTAATTTGTTTTTCAATCGCATATAAACGGGTGATTTTACGCAATGCCGTTTGAACCATGCCCATTTTGTTTCGACGGCTCGCTTTAGGGAGTGCCTTAAGGGCTTCATCAAATTTACGACGTGCATGTGCCATACAGCCGACCAATAAGCAGTCGTCTGCTTCTAACGCATGGTAACCTGCAAAGCCGTCGACTTGTAAATAGCCTGAAAAATCCTGTAAAAAGGCTTTGGCATGCAGGCCGGCTCGTGTGGCCTGATACTCATATAAAACAATCGGACACTCAATAGCCTGACTTCCACTTTGGTACAGCCACATATAGGATTTGGATTTAGTTTCCCGCCCATCCTGAATCACGTTTAAAGTGGTTT
>Ga0209825_1001326_pt1 | contig 10974 bp, 12 predicted proteins | sample EN8Hudsemesocosm_FD_184631 | JGI IMG/M metagenome (GOLD analysis project Ga0209825, IMG submission 184631) | Methane-oxidizing microbial communities from mesocosms in the Hudson Canyon - EN8B Hudson Canyon (SPAdes) (version 2) | ecosystem: Environmental > Aquatic > Marine > Cold seeps | place...
TAAACAATTAGCGGCTGAGGCTAGAGTTGTTATTAAGCTAAATCCCGAACGGTTTCATTACAACAGTAGGCAAGCTGATAAGACGCTAGCTATTGATTTCACTCCGGTGACTAAGAGATCAATGGGTGGTAGGCAGAAAAAAGAAGTGGTTAATAAAGGAGAAAGGCTGTCACTTAATTTTAAGGAAATTGAAGTGCGTGCCGTTTTGCAGGTGCTGTCAGATTTTACCGGGTTAAACATTGTGGCAACCGATTCAGTTTCAGGTGCGGTTACATTAAAACTCAATGATGTGCCTTGGGATCAAGTGTTATCACTGGTTTTAAAAGCTAAAGGATTGGCCATGAGACAGAATGATAATATTGTGTTGGTCGCTCCGGCTGCTGAGATTAAAAAAATAGAGCAGGATGAGTTAGCATCCCAAAAGGTCGCGTCTTATTTAGAGATCTTAAAGACAAAATTTGTGCAAATTAATTATGCTAAGGCAGCAGATATTAGGGATATATTGACTTCGGGCAATGGTGGGGGAGCTGCTGATGCGAGGCAAAATACAATGTTGGTTTCTGAGCGCGGCACAGTAGTTATTGATGAAAGGACTAATACTTTAATAATAAAAGACCTGCCCGCAAAGTTAACAGAGATTACGCGGTTGGTTGCACTGTTAGATAAGCCGGTGCAACAAGTGATGGTGGAAGCGCGAATCGTGGTTGCGGATAAGTCGTTTGCGCAAGAAATGGGTATTAAGTTTGGGGTTGCTAAAAGTGGTAGGCTGCATGGGGGTACTTTGGGTCTGGGCAATCCTGAAATTGGTATTGGTGGTGATCCCGTGGATGCTTCTAAGACAACGAATGCATTAGTTGGTCTTGGAATTGATGCAATGAATGCACATCCTGCTGGAGCCCTAGGGATGACCTTGGCAAGAGGGGCTAATTATGTGCTTAATTTAGAGTTGTCAGCCTTGGAAAATGAAGGTAGAGGCGATATTATTGCTAATCCGCGAGTAATGACTTCAGATCGGGTTAAGGCCATTATAAAGCAAGGGGTTAAAAAACAGATTACAGTGCCGGCCAGTGCGAATAATCCGGCAACGCAACGTTTTATTGATGTGGTTTTGGAGTTAAATGTAACGCCGCATATCACGCCGAATGGTGAGGTTATTATGGAGCTGTTGGTTAAAAAAGATAATATTATTGCAGGCTCTCAGGATTTTGCTAATCGAGAGATTAGCACAACGGTGAAAGTGAAGGATGGGGAGACGGTTGTTTTAGGCGGTGTTTATGAGGAAGTTTCGAATAAAAAAAATTATCGGGTTCCTTATTTAGCCAATATTCCTTTTTTTGGAAATCTGTTTAAAAAGAATGTAGACAGTGAGGATAAAAAGGAGTTGCTGGTTTTTGTAACCCCTAATATTGTTGCCAGCCGGCGCGCTCAATAATAAGCAGCTATATAAAAAGTTAAAAAGGGGGCATAATGCCCCTTTTTTATTGGCAATGTAGTGGCTAACTCGTTTTAATGATCTTGAAAAGAAATATATATCTCATAGGACCTATGGGTGTGGGTAAGACAACCATTGGTCGGCAGTTGGCCAAAAGACTGGGCGCTCCTTTTTATGACAGTGATAAAGTCATCGAGGAACAGACCGGTGTTGATATCGCGACAATTTTTGAATTTGAAGGGGAGTCTGGATTCAGGCGGCGAGAGAAAAAGATTATCGAAGAATTGGTGGAGTTAGAAGGGGTTGTCTTAGCCACCGGAGGTGGCGTTGTGCTTGATGAGCAAAATAGAGCGTTGCTGGTTAAAAATGGTTTTGTTGTTTATTTGAGCTGTGCGGTTAATAAGTTATTAGAGCGCACCCATAAAGATACTAAAAGGCCGTTGTTACAAACGGAGAATCCAAGACAGAAGATTGAAGCGTTACTTCAAGAGCGTGAACCGTTGTACGCGACCTGTTCTGATTTGAAAGTAAATACCGGTAATATGTCTGGAAAGATGGTGGTAAATTTAATTTTAGCTGAGTTTGATTCAGCCATTGAAAGTGATTGAGTTAGAAAAGATGAAAGTATTAAAGGTTGATTTGGGGGAGCGAAGTTATCCTATTTATATTGATGGTGATTTATTAGCCAATCCGGAAATTATTTGCCAACACATTAAGTCAAAACAGGTATTGGTTTTGACAAATGAAACGATAGCGCCGCTGTATTTAGAGAGGCTTTTGGTTTCTTTGTCTGCTTATCAAGTCCAAACGCTTGTGTTGCCAGATGGCGAGCAATATAAGACCATGGATACAGTTACGACTATATTTGATACTTTTTTGGAAAACCAGTATGGGCGTAATGCAACCTTAATCGCTTTGGGCGGAGGGGTCGTCGGTGATATGGGCGGCTTTGCTGCCGCCTGTTTTCAACGGGGAGTACCTTTCATACAGGTGCCAACAACATTATTGGCGCAAGTGGATTCATCTGTAGGGGGAAAGACGGGCGTGAATCACCCGCTAGGAAAAAATATGATTGGCGCGTTTTATCAGCCGGAATGTGTGGTTGTTGATACACAAGTACTTAACACGCTAGAGGATCGGCAGTTATCTGCAGGGTTAGCAGAAGTCATTAAATACGGTTTAATCCGAGATCCTGATTTTTTTAGTTGGTTAGAACAAAACATGTCAGCATTACGGGCAAGAGATTCTGCGGCATTGAGTTATGCGATTGAACGGTGTTGTCTCGCGAAAGCGAAAATCGTGGCTGAGGATGAAAAAGAGGCGGGCGTTAGAGCGATTTTGAATTTAGGGCATACCTTTGGGCATGCCATTGAGTCAGGTTCTGGTTACGGTGTTTATTTGCACGGTGAAGCGGTGGCTATAGGGTGTTGTCAGGCAGCTGATTTATCCAGACGTTTAGGGTATTTAAGTGCGAGTGCTGTTGAAAGGATCATCGCTATCTTTCAACAAGCAGGTCTGCCAACCACGCCGCCCAAGAATTTGTCGACAGATGATTATTTAGCTTTTATGGGGCGAGATAAGAAAAATATTGATGGTAATATTCATTTGATTTTATTAGCTAAAATAGGGTGGGCGGAATTGCCAGCAACTGTTGATATTGATACCTTGGTTGCTACATTAGAAAATTATGGCGCTGTTTAGAAAATGATGAAATTTATTGGTAGTAGTTAACATATAAGATATAGAGGTCGCATGGCGTTACAAAACGATAGTCTAATTCGAGCATTATTAAAACAACCTGTTAATAGAACGCCGGTCTGGATGATGCGGCAAGCGGGGCGGTATTTGCCCGAGTATCGTAAAGTACGGGCGCAAGCGGGCAGTTTTATGAACTTATGCACCAATCCAGAGTTGGCTTGCGAGGTAACTTTGCAGCCACTGGAGCGTTTTGATTTTGATGCGGCTATTTTGTTTTCAGATATTTTAACTATCCCTGATGCAATGGGGTTAGGGTTGAGTTTTGTGGAGGGAGAAGGGCCAAAGTTTGAACGGCCTATAGCCTCTGCTGCTGATGTAAAGCAATTGCCTATTCCCGATCCTACGATTGAACTGCAATATGTGACTGATGCAGTCAGTTTGATCAGGCGAGAACTGGGCGGTCGCGTGCCGTTGATTGGTTTTTCCGGTAGTCCTTGGACATTGGCAACCTATATGGTTGAGGGTGGAAGTAGTAAAACGTTTAGCAAGGTTAAGGCTTTGATGTATGAGCAGCCTCAATTGATGCACCAATTGTTAGAGAAAATAACGCGGTCAGTAGAGCTTTATTTAAATGCCCAAATTGCAGCAGGAGCTCAGGTTATCATGTTGTTTGATACTTGGGGAGGCGTTTTGAGTACCGAAGCTTATCAGGCTTTTTCCTTGGATTATGCCAAACAAATAGCAGCTAATCTAGAGACTGAAAATTCCGGGCAGCGAGTACCGACAGTGTTGTTTTCTAAAGGCGGCGGGCAATGGTTGGAGCTTATGGCCGGTGCCGGTTTTGATGGATTAGGACTGGATTGGCAAACCGATATAGGTCAAGCCAGGGAGCGCGTAGGTAGCCATGTTGCCCTACAAGGGAATATGGATCCCATGGTGCTTTATGCTTCACCGGAAGTCATTGCGAGTGAGGTAAAAAGAGTTTTAGATAAATTTGGTCGAGAACCTGGGCATGTTTTTAATTTAGGGCACGGAGTTTTGCCTGATATTAATCCTGAGCATGTTAAGGCGATGGTGGATGCGGTACATAAATATAGTCGGGTACCCTAGGGCCTATTAATTATGGGCCATAAGCAAGTTGGATTGGTTTTAGGGTGTTTACTATCGGTCTTGCTGTGGTCATTGGGTCCCATAGGCGGTTCAGACACCATAACGGCTATGGCTGCAGTAGCTATTCTGATGTCGGTCTTTTGGATTACTGAAGCGATCCCGTTAGCAGCAACCGCATTAATACCCTTGGCTGTTTACCCGTTAATGGGTATCTCTAGCAGTCAAGCGGTTGCCGGACAATATATGAATTCAACAGTTTTTTTGTTGATTGGGGGATTCATGATTGCTTTGGCTATGGAGCGCTGGAATCTACATAAACGCATAGCATTAAGAGTGCTGTGTTTTTTTGGTGTTCGGCCGAAAATGTTATTGCTTGGGTTTATGACGGTGACGGCAGGCCTGTCAATGTGGATATCAAATACAGCGACAACCTTAGTTATGTTACCCATCGCGCTAGCTATTTTAGGGCGCTATGAAAATTTCTTGACCGCGCAGCAAAATAGCCGACTCACAGTTGCCTTGTTGTTGTCTATTGCTTATTCAGCATCTATTGGTGGGATGATGACCCTGGTGGGTACGGCGCCGAATCTTGTTTTTTCCAGTGTTTATGAAAGGGCAACGGGTGTTTCGGTTGGTTTTTCTCAATGGATGTTGGTTGCCGTTCCGGTAGGGCTGGTCATGTTGTTTTTGGTTGCTATTGTTATGATCGTTATTTTCCTAAGGGGTTGTCCGACACCAGAGAATCTGAAAGATGTTATTGAGCAAGAAAGAATTAAGCTGGGGGTTATGCGCTATGAAGAAAAGGCCGTGTTAATGGTTTTTTTAATGACGGCATTTTTATGGGTGACCCGAAAAGGGATTAGTATCCAAGGCTATAGTGTTCAAGGCTGGAGTGATTGGCTTAGCTTGGGTGGCTGGGTGGATGATGGGTCGGTGGCTATTGCGATGGCCCTGGTTCTATTTTTTATTCCTGCTCGTACCGTGAGTGGTGAGGCAACAACCATTCTAGATGAAAAGGTTTTTAGGCAATTACCTTGGCCGGTAGTGGTGCTTTTTGGTGGTGGATTTGCATTGGCTTTTGGTTTTTCTGAAAGTGGCTTGTCTGCACATTTGGCAGGTCAACTTCAAGGCTTGAAAAACATGGATATACCTGTGATTGTTTTAGCCGTAACGTCCATTATGACTTTGTTGACAGAATTAACCTCCAATACGGCAACCACACAATTAGTCTTACCTATCTTGCAGTCAGCATCTGTTGTTCTTGATATTAAGCCGGTATTTTTAATGGTTCCAGCAACGTTGGCAGCCTCCTGTGCTTTTATGTTTCCTGTTGCTACGCCGCCCAATGCTATTGTTTTTGGTAGTGGTAAGGTTAAGGTTTTTGAAATGGTGCGAGTGGGATTTTTAGTAAATGTAATGGCCATTGGGGTGATTACATTTTTGAGTTTAAGTGGTTTGCTTGAGAGCAGTTATGGCTAAGCAAATTTGGGTTCAGAAAGAAATTTTTTTAAAGCCTCAGATTCGTGGGTTCCATTTGGTGAGCTCAGAGGTGCTGGAGCAATTACCTGAGTTACAAGCGTTTGCGGTTGGAGTGGCGCATTTCTTTTTACAGCATACTTCCGCTTCAATAACGGTGAGTGAGAATGCAGACCCTAGTGTGCGTGATGATTTGGAATCATCGTTCAATCAGTTGGCGCCAGAGAATGCAGGCTATTATACGCACGTTTTTGAAGGGGCAGATGATATGCCTGCGCATGTCAAAACAGTTTTAATTGGAAATGATTTAACGCTCCCGATTGGGAGTGGGCGATTATTATTAGGGTTGTGGCAAGGGTTGTATTTGTGTGAACACAGAAATCATGCGAGTGGCCGAGTGTTGATAGTCACTTTAAATGGGGAGGAGTTTGGAGATGAGGATGCTAGTAAAAATTAGTATTGGTGTGGTGATGCTAATAGGGTGTGGTCTTACCAGTGCCGAGAATATTAAAGCGGGATCTGCTCGGGATGCTGAAGTGAATGCACGTACGATAACAGTTTACCGTAGCCCGACTTGTGGTTGTTGTGGGCAATGGATTGAACACTTAAAGGCGCATGCGTTTGTTGTGAGTGATATTGTGACCAATGATATGGATCAGGTTAAGGAGCGTTTTGGGATTTCGCCTGAATTAGCGTCCTGCCACACGGCTAGATTAGAGGGGTATTTTATTGAGGGGCATGTGCCGGCAAAAGATATTATTCGATTATTAACTGAAAAACCAGACGTGAAAGGTTTGACGGTTCCAGGCATGCCGCGCGGAACGCCGGGTATGGAGATGGGAGGGGTGCGAGATGATTTTGATGTCTACGCCGTCGGTCAGGAGGCTGTTGAGGTTTTTAATACGTATCGAAAATAATAGCGTAAAAGGTAGGGTATAAAAAAGCCAGCCACTCCATGGAGTGGCTGGCTTTTAGGTTTTATGAAGGAGGTGTTACCCTTCCTCGTTACTGGATAGAGTTTCCTCAATATCATCAAGACCGCTAATGTCGTAAAGCGACCAGTTATCAATATCAGTGGCATTACCTTCACCAAACCTGATGCGGCAAACATATTTTTTAGTAATGGAAGCGCCATTGTCCATGGCGATGTTCGCTTCACCATTAACCACGTAGTCGTGAGCGCCAATATCCCAAATATTAAGGGCTGTTTGAGGCATTGAAAGCGTGTAGTCAGAGCCATACTTTTCTAGAATGAGAGTATTGCAGTGTGAATGCGCTGAGCGGGTTAAATCGCTATCATCAACAATAGCTTGTTGGTCGCCGAGATCATCAGAATCAACGAGCATGGCATCAGAAGAAACAAAGTCATAGACCTTAGGCATGATGCCGTCACGGGTGAAAATAACCAAAAAAGCAAATGAGGCGAGAATAAGAATAAATTTAAAAAGATATTTCATGAGAGATTAGCGTTATGAGAAAAGGGATTATTTAAATCATAGTCTTATAGTATAGGTGAAAATGGAGTAAAAGTTACTGAAAAATATTTAAAATGCATTTAATAGGGCCTAAATTAGGACTAGGAAATAAATGGGTGAGTGGATTGGATCTTAGTGGAATTTATAGTTGACAAGGAAGTACCAAGTGATAAACTGATTAACGCTCACATGGAGTGCGCTAGATTCATGGTTATTGTAGTAATTGAGAATCTAAACAAAAGGGAATAACAACTTTCCTGAGTTTTCTTGGGATATTTTATTAAATTTTTAGGAGGTAAAAATGGCAGCTACAACTGATTCAGTAAAAGCTGATGCTTCAGAAGCACCATTGCTTAACAAACGTAACCTTGCATTCGCAGTTGCACTTTACTGTGTATTCTACGCATGGGTTCGTTGGTACGAAGGCGTATACGGCTGGAGTGCAGGCTTGGATTCTTTTGCACCAGAATTTGAAACATATTGGATGAACTTCTTGTACATTGAGTTTGTACTAGAAGTAACTATCGCATCTGTTTTATGGGGTTACATCTGGAGAACTCGTGATCGTAAAGTAATGTCAATTACTCCACGTGAAGAGTTAAGAAGACATTTCCACCATTGGGTATGGTTAGTTGCATATGCAACAGCTATCTACTTCGGTGCAAGTTACTTCACTGAGCAAGATGGAACATGGCATCAAACTATTATTCGTGATACTGACTTCACACCAAGTCACGTAATCGAGTTCTACTTGAGCTACCCAGTTTATATCTTAACTGGTATGGGCGCTATGTTATACGCAAAAACTAGACTACCTACTTACGCAAATGGTTTCTCATTGCAGTATCTAGTTGCTGTTGTTGGTCCTTTCATGATTCTACCAAATGTTGGTTTGAATGAGTGGGGTCACACTTTCTGGTTCATGGAAGAGTTATTTGTTGCTCCTCTACACTACGGATTCGTATTCTTCGGATGGTCGGCTCTAGGTGTATTAGGTGTACTTAACATCGAAATTGAAGCACTAGCAAAACTTCTGAAAAAAGACTTAGCTTAATTTAATAATTAAACTAAAGATTTATTTCAGTTGAAAAAACCATCTCCTAACAGGTTGTGCATCGTAAGGGTGCGCAGCCTGGTGATGAGACGGTTAATTATAAAAAAATTCTAATTTAATTGGAGGTAAGCTAATATGAGCGCATCTCAATCAGCAGTACGTTCACGTGCAGAAGCGGTACAAGCATCTCGCACATTGGACTACATGATATTGTTCACATTATTTTTCATTATCCTTGGTGGTTACCACATTCACTTTATGTTGACTGGCGGTGACTGGGATTTCTGGTCTGACTGGAAAGACAGACGTTTATGGGTAACAGTATGTCCTATCGTAGGTATTACATTCCCTGCAGCAGTTCAAGCGGTTCTATGGTCTCGTTATAGAATTGCATGGGGCGCTACAGTGTCTATCTTAGGTCTATTGTTTGGTGAGTGGATTAACAGATACTTCAACTTCTGGGGCTGGACATACTTCCCTATGAACTTTGTATTCCCTGCTAACTTCATTCCTAGCGCAATCTTTCTTGATTGTGTACTAGTACTATCAAATAGCTTCACTTTGACAGCTATCGCTGGTGGTATGGGTTGGGGATTGTTGTTCTACCCATCTAACTGGCCAATCATTGCACCTTTACATCTACCTGTTGAATACAACGGCATGATGTTTACTGTTGCTGATTTATCAGGTTACCATTATGTAAGAACTGGTACTCCTGAGTACATCAGAATGGTAGAAAAAGGTACTTTGAGAACTTTTGGTAAGGACGTTGCTCCTGTATCAGCATTCTTCTCTGCTTTCGTTAGTGTTATCGTATATTTCGTATGGCACTTCTTCGGATTGTGGTTCGGTAAAACTGACTTCGTAACATCTACCTAGTATTTAGGTCTAGATTTATAAGTTAAGTAGTACCAAAAAAACGAATGCTAGCTAAAGTTATCAAGCTAGAAAATGAAAATATTTTTCTCTGATGGAGGATATATGAAAACTATTAAAGACAAAGTGGCAAAACTTTCATTTGTCGCTCTGTTGATAGCAGTATCAACAGCAATGTTTTACACACCAACTGCTTCGGCACACGGTGAGAAGTCTCAGGCTGCGTTTATGCGTATGCGTACTATTCACTGGTATGATCTTGACTGGTCAAAAAGCCAAGTTGCAGTGAATGAAACAGTAACAGTATCTGGTAAATTCCACGTATTTAAAGGATGGCCTGAAACTGTTGAGAAACCAGAAGTTTCTTTCTTAAACATCGGTATTCCAGGACCTGTATTTATTCGTGCAGCTTCTTACATCGGTGGTCAATTAGTTCCTCGTTCAGTAACACTTGAACTAGGTAAAACTTATGACTTCAAAGTTCTTCTAAAAGCACGTCGTCCAGGTGACTGGCACGTTCATACTATGATGAACGTTCAAGACGGTGGTCCAATTATTGGCCCAGGTAAATTCATCCGTATTACTGGTTCTATGAGTCAGTTCACAAACCCAGTTACAACATTGACAGGTAAAACTATCGATATTGAAACTTGGGGTCTAGGTGACATTTACTTCTACAGCTTCTTGTGGATCGGTATTGGTATCGCTTGGATGTGGTACTGGTGTAAATCTCCAGTATTCGTACCTCGTCTAATTGCTGTTCAAGCTGGCAAAGCAGATTCTATGATTTCTGATACTGACAAAAAAGTCACTATGGGATTCACTGCTGGTGTTTGTGCTTTAACTGCAATGCTAATGGCTTCAACTAACGACGCTTACCCAGTTACGATTCCTATCCAAGCTGGTTTAATGCGTGATATGGTTCCTCTAGAAATTCCTGAGCCTACTGTATCTGTAAACGTTGATAATGCATCTTACCGTGTTCCAGGACGTTCTATGGAAATGACATTGACTATCACTAACAATGGCGATTCTGCTATTCGTTTAGGTGAGTTCAATACAGCTTCTGTACGTTTCCTAGACGCTGACGTTGCTGAAGACGAAGGTGTATACCCAGCTGATTTATTAGCTGAAAATGGTCTAAGCCAAAGTGATAACAGCCCAATCGCTCCAGGCGAAACAAGAACTATCTCTGTTTCTGCTAGTGATGCTGCTTGGGAAGTATATCGTCTTGCTGACTTGATCTACGATCCAGATAGCCGTTTTGCTGGTTTACTATTCTTCTACGACGAAGCTGGTAACACACAAATGGTTGGTATCGATGCACCATTAATCCCATCTTTCATCTAATCATGATTGCTCTATAAAGAACACCTTATAGAGTTTGGGATAAAAGAGACCCCCGGTACCGCAAGGTACTGGGGGTTTTTTTATGTCTATTACTTTTGCGCTAGTATCATTAAAGGTTAATAAGGGGCAGATAGTAAAAGAACGCGGCTGTATGAATGGCGCAGCTAGACAGGGTCTTTGTCACTGAAAAGATAACAATAGACGCTCAAGTTGGAGGCGAAGTATTTATCGAAACAGTATCAAAGCGAATGATCACAAAATAGCGGGTGAAATGAAATGATGGGTCAATGAGTTTTATACTGCACTGGGTTGATAGTTGTTCCTGTGACCCTAATCGGTTCACAGAACGTTTGTTAAAGAGTAAGCATAAGGATTCAATTCAAAAGCATAATTATTTAATTGAGTGGGTTAAATAAAAGATAATGATGATGAATGATTGATAAGGGCGTTTAAGGGGGCTGTAATGATGTTTTTAAAGCACTTCACATAGCGATAGAAAGCAC
>Ga0209825_1001330_pt1 | contig 10964 bp, 4 predicted proteins | sample EN8Hudsemesocosm_FD_184631 | JGI IMG/M metagenome (GOLD analysis project Ga0209825, IMG submission 184631) | Methane-oxidizing microbial communities from mesocosms in the Hudson Canyon - EN8B Hudson Canyon (SPAdes) (version 2) | ecosystem: Environmental > Aquatic > Marine > Cold seeps | place...
TTTCTTTCAATTTAAAAATATAATGCTTTAACTTCAAATAAAACACCATTTCGTCGATTAAGAAAAGAACACTTTTAACTCAAAACTAGGGGTATTTACTATGCCTGAAAGGGAGTGCTTTAACTCCGTAGTATGCGCTTTTAGTGCATGGCCAAACAGTCCTTAAGCTGATAATGACTAACCAAGGCTCATTAACTTTCAGAATAGCTTGAGAGTTCGGGCTTTTATCGATTAATCAAATACCCTTATTAGTTTATACTGAGATAAATGAATTTGACTAAAGCTATTATCTATTGAAAGATAAGCAATCCCAAATACTATTTTAGAGTCTGATTTGAAATTATTGTTAATATTACAGCGAATATTCCTTTTACTTTGTATTATTATTTCGCCTTATCTTGTGGCTAAAGAAGTATTCATTGGAATGGGGCGATCGGTTCCGCCTTATATAATTCAAGAGCGTAACATCGGTGCTGAATATGAAATTATCGAGTCAGCACTAGCGGCAGTTGGCCACAAGTTAAATCCTGTATATTTACCATTGGTTCGTGTAGAACAAATGCTCATTGAAAAAAAAGTTGATGCTGCAACACCTCTTAAAAAAAGAATTGGCGGCAATCTGTGCTATTCAAAATCACATATCCAATACCAAAATGTCGCTATCGCACTAAAAAGTAGGAACTATCAAATAAATCATATTCAGGACTTAAAGGGCAAAAAGATCATTGCATTTCAAAAAGCGGGTCAATATTTGGGTAAGGAATTTGCTGACATAGTAAGGAAAAACCCTAATTATCAAGAGTATCCGGATCAGAATAACCAGATCCATGCTTTGTTCAGTGGAAATACAAACGTAATTATCGCAGACAAAAATATCTTCCATTATTACTATGAACACTCTGTGCGCAAGGAAAGCTTTGAGGACTACTCCACATATCCAATTTTCCCTCCATCAAATTATTCGGTTGGGTTTGTCGACCCTATACTCTGTGAGGATTTTAATCGCGGCTTAACAATCATTCAAAAAGATAAGACCTATCAGCGGATTCTAAATAACTACTTAATGCAAAAAGAGCCCCTTTAACTCCAAAGCCTTCGTTCTGCTAGTAAGCATAATTGTGATAATTCGGCCATATTGACCATAACCTAAAGTGGCGGTTTAGTGGCAGAACAAGTCACTTAGCTCATTGATTTATCAGTTTCAAATTGGTACGCGACAATCTCTTCTGTAGAACTATACTAAGGGGAGTAACCAGGGCCTGACTCGCCTATTTCGGACACTCCCTACTAAACGCTAAAATTTTAAATTTCAATATGCTCCGATATCTCAAGCGCATCATCCACTTCAACACCAAGATACCTAACGGTACTTTCAAGTTTTGTATGTCCCAAGAGGATTTGAACCGCCCTCAAGTTCTTTGTTTGCTTGTAAATAATTGAAGCTTTAGTACGCCTCATTGTGTGCGTGCCATAAGCATTTTTATCCAAGCCGATACTGGTTACCCAATCATCAACGATTCGAGCATATTGACGTGTTGATAAGTGCTCTGTTCTTAGCGACTGACCTTTGAACAAATAATCATGACAGGTTAACTTATCATGATCTATCAAAGACTGAAGCGATAGCTTTGTCTTCTTCGTTATTTCAAATTGAACAGGTCGTTTTGTTTTCTGTTGAATAACTTGAGTCCTAGATAGTATTCCTTCTCCACGAGAAATATCCCTGACTGTCAATTTGAGTAAATCACATGCTCTCAGCTTGGCATCCAATGCTAAGTTAAAAAGAGCTAGATCACGGATGTTATTCTGCATTTCCAAGCGAACTCGAATAGACCAAATCTGTTCTGGTTTTAATGGCAGCTTTTGGCCAATGAGTTTGTCTTTGTTCCATGCTGTTTTGGGGGGATTTTGAACTTTCATAATAATGCTCCTTCTGATGTAAAGGACCATTAAGTTTGCGCTGTTCAAGGGTGTTAGTACACGATATCACTAGGACTACTAAGCCTTATTGTGCCAATTGCAGACATCATATATCTAAATGGTATTGCTATTAAGTAATCAATTAGGTTCCACTAATTGAATATTTTTAATGGCAGTGTTGTTACGACGAGCGGACATTATTTTTGTTTGATCAATTGACAAACACGTCCGCAAAATAGCCATTAATAGAACAACTCAAGTTCGCACTTTTGAGACACAGAAGACCTTCCTATATTAATCAACTACCATTAACATGGTTATGACTTAAAATGACTGTGAGTTCAATTAATTCAAATAACATGGTTATCTTGTTAGTTATTTCTGACAGTAATTAGTTGATCATGATTTTAAAAATTGAAGAATAAAAATGAAATACATACAGCGACGCATATCGGTTACAAATGAGAAAGGAGAAGAGGTTGAATACTCCGATGCCGAATTTTTTGGCATTAATGCACCTTTGATTGTACTTGGCGAACCCGGTGCAGGAAAAAGTGAACTACTAAGGTTCGCTAGCGAACAATTTGCTGCACAAATTTATAACGCTTCTACCGTTGGTGCTCTCCCAGCATTTGATGAAACATCAAAATTAATAATCGTGGATGGTATTGATGAAATAACGGCCTATGAAGCAGGGATACCCGTCAATAAGATTTTGACTAAGCTACCAATGTCAGCCCAGTTTGTACTCTCTTGCAGGGCGGCAGATTGGCAAGATACCCTCAATTCAAGAATCATAAATCAAAAATGGCAGCAACAGCCCATCGTTGGGCGAGTAATGCCGCTGAATCAACAAGAAATAATAGATTTTGTAAATGCTAATGGTGAAGGGCAGAACGGAGAAGAGTTTTTGAAAGAGGCTCAACAGCGCGACGTTGTTGATTTGCTAAGAAACCCGCAAAACCTCCTATTGCTATTAAAGTCGGTAAAAAGTAAAGGATGGCCAGATACTAAATTAGAGCTTTATGAAAACGCCAGTCTTGAACTTATTAAAGAAGACAACTCCACTCACGACTCCATTAACAAAACCCGCCCTGCGTCAGAACAATTAATTGAAGCAGCAGGTTTCATTTGTGCTCAGCTATTACTTTCAGGGACAACAAGCATCAGTCTTGATAGACAAGGTGATGAAGAGTACCCCAAAGCATCTGAATTAGCGTGTGAGGATATTGATAATGAGGTTATTCAATCGGCTCTATCAACAAAGCTATTCCGCTTAACAGGACAGAACCTGTTGGAACCATGCCATAGAACGGTTGCAGAATTTTTAGCCGCAAAATGGATAGCAAAAGCTCTCAGAAGTCACCTTTCCCTTAGACGTCTCGAAAACATACTTTATGGAAGCAACTATATCGTGCCTGCAGCACTCCGTGGACTACATTCGTGGATAGCTACCTTGAGCTCCTCACTTGCATGCAAATTTATTGAACGCGACCCTTATGGATTTTTTAGGTATGGCGACCCGTCAGTTCTCACAACTTCACAATCACAAAATCTTTTGAGCAATTTAGAGAAAGTCGCTGAAATAGACCCCTACTTCCGTAGCGAAGATTGGCATGCGACTTTTGGTAGAGGTCTGGCTAGGCAAGAGTTACGTGATGATATTATACGTGTGATTCGTAACCCTCAATCTCCTTACCAACTTTCCCATTTGATAATTGAGTCAATTCAAGGAGACTCTTTTGTAGATGATATATCAAGCGAATTATTAGCGCTCGTAAATGATAGTTCGGCAACCTCACTTGAACGGCATGCTGCGTTAAATGCTATTTCTGAATGCAATAACCAGCCTGACTGGCAGAAGGCAGTAGAAAGCCTTCGAGAATTAACGGATACAGAGTCGTTACGCATTGCCCTAATTATAGTGCGAGATAGGGTCGAGCTATTCACAGGCATAGCCGTCGCTGAAATTCTTATAGAATTGACTAATTCAATAGCAGAAGGTAGTGGATCGAGTGTTGCTGGGGTGGGATTTGGGCTTCACCAAAAATTATCGGTGCCCCAACTAGAAGAATGTTTGGACATACTAGCCAAGTGTACAGCAGATGAAAGACCAAACAGACGCCGTAGTAGGCGCGGGGATGTAGAAAACTGGTTGTTCAAGTTTATACAAGAGCGGTTTGAACGAGGCACATTACCTGCCGCAGATAGGGTATGGTCTTGGTTAAAATACTTAGAAATACGTGGTTACCATAGGACAGACTGGGATAAATACAGTGGAGAATACTTTTCTCAGAACGTTGAATACCGACAAGCCCTTCAAGCAGAGGCCTTAAAATCTACTGAAAATACCGAAGACTTTTGGATGGTATTGTTCCGCTTAGGTGAAGCCAGCCCTGGCCTATGGCTCCGTGAAGATGACTTGATTTTACATTTATGTAATATGCTAGAAGAGAAGGATTCATACTCTGATTGGGACCAAAGATGGAAGAGTCTTGTAAGGTGGGGGCTAATAAACCGTGATTTCACAGGAGAGCTAATGGATTTTGCACGCAACCAAGCGTCGCAAAGCAACATACTTTCTTCTCATTTAGCGGAATTAGAGAAACCACCTGAAAGAGATTATGAGAAAGAAGAAAAGGAACGCGAGCGGAAGTATAGGCAAGAGAAACAGCATAAACTGCGTGTTATCCATCAGAGTTTTGAGAAAGTACAAAGTGAGTTAGGCGAAGGAAATCATTTAGGTGCTTTAGGTGATGTTGCAAAAGCCTATCTTGGTCGTTTCTCTGACCTTAAAGAAGCCAACAGCCCTACGGATAGAGTTGTAGAATTGGTCGGTAGCAAGATGGCACCAATAGCTTTTAAAGGCTTAGCTGCTGTTATGACTCGCGATGACATTCCAACCCCCAGACAAATAGTAGAACTTCACGCCAGCGAACAAAAAGAGTACTTTTTCGAGCATATATTACTAGCTCATTGCGCAATCATGCTTCAACCCTCACAAGATTTATCGGGTTTACCACTTGATATTGCGTGCTCTGCGTTAGCTGCTTGTCATTGGGGTTTGGATTTTGGTGATAACTATACTTCTGACCTACAAAAACAATTGGAAGATATTGTATTTGCAGATAAAGCCATTAAGGAGACCTTTGTTCGAGATACAACGGAGCCATATCTAAATAGTGGTGCAGAACATGTTTCGGGACTTTATCGCTTAGCACGAAATGAGGAGCTTTCCGACATCGCCGGTCCGTTAGCAATAGAATGGGTTGAGAAGTACACCAATCTTTCTAACAATTCTTTACGAGATCTGCTCATCGCGGCAATCCATTTTGGTTCTCAGAATAGAGTGCTGGAATTAACACGTAAATATGTATCTAAAGAAAAATGGATTGACGATGAGCAACGCAATATATGGATGGGCGCGGTTTTCTTGTTGGATTTTGACAAAAATTTAGAACTGCTGACCTCCTACGCAGCAGAAAAAAAAGAGCATCTTTGGTCATTCAAAGCAATGTCAAATCCTGAAGAAGAAAAATATGAAGGCTGGCCTAAACTTAGTGCCGCGCAACATCATTTCCTCATAACCAATTTTGGCTCTTTATGGCCACCAGAAAACCACCCTTCTAACGGTTGGCGTGGAAACCAAAACCCGTGGGATGCAAGTAACTTTATCCAAGGACGGATAAGTGACCTAGCCGCCGACCTTTCAGACCAAGCAGAGGCATTACTAAGAGGTCTATTTAAGACCGGAGGTTTGGAGGGTTATCAGAATCATATAAAACACGTATATTCCCAGCAAACAAGGCTTAGAGTAGAAGCAAATAAAGTATTGCTGCCCATCAGCTGCGTGAGAAATATATTATTAAGAGGCGAACCTGCTACCCATGATGATTTGCAGGCCCTTCTAATGGATGAATTGGTAGCTTTGCAAGAACGTCTAAGAAATGGCACTACTAATGATATTTTACCATTTTGGAATGACGATACACCTCATGATGAGAATTATTGCCGAGACCGTATAACATCTTCAATTAACCCTTATCTTGAACGCTTTAATGTTCGCGCTCATACAGAAGGCACCATGCCAGATAACAAACGATGTGATTTGTTGAATACGCATGGATTAATGAACCTACCAATAGAGATCAAAGGCCAGTGGCATAATGAAGTATGGACTGCAGCTGCAACGCAATTGCAAAATTATACGCGAGAGTATCATTCAGATGGGCTAGGTATCTATCTGGTATTATGGTTTGGTTATTTAGAGCCTAACCACTCAAAGAACCCTCACGGCTGGAGAGGCCAGCCACTACCAAAAGCTTTGGATGAAATGAAAGGCCTTTTGGCATCTAGATTTGAACATGTCTCAGAGAAAACAAAAATTATTCTGCTTGATCTTTCTAAACCCTCTTAAGACTCCCCAGTATCCCAATTAGAGGCATGATGAGTTTTAAAATTATCAATAGATAATTCGTTATGTGAGTCTTGCCCGAAAACGACCCTTAGCTAACATTACCAATCATAATTTTTATATATTTATGGAGAACCCAAAAATGAATAAAGAAGCACTTAAGTCTATTGTCGAAAAGTTTGGCGGTACCTACGACGAGGAGATAGAAGGGCTATTAAAAAAACTTAATTTTCTTGAAGATACCTGTAAGTATGGAAAATTGATGAAAAGTATCTTATCAACCAATGACAAGAGTAATTTTCTTGCTGATGTTTTTGAAGCTAGCTTTGCTTTTCAATTTGAATCATCCAATTTACCGCTTGAATATGAAGTGAAACAAAGTGAAGTCAATAATAGTTCAATCGATTTTCTTAGACGAATGGACTCAGGAATATCTATTTATCTAGAGGCACGTCAGTTACAACAAGATTCTGGTACAGGCCAGTCGATTATGGATCAATTGGATAGAAACAAATTTTATCGGATTTCTATGAATGGTGATGACGAACATGACTCTATTGTTCGTTTACAAAACGTCATAGTCAGCAAAGTTCAGAAGAAAAATGGAACACCAACAAAATTCCTGTCCATTAATAAAGACATCATAAATATTGTAGTCATCGATGTATCTGACCTAATTCTAGGAACCATTGATTTATATGATTGTCTGCTAGCCACTCATGGTGATTCCTACGTTGAAGAGATATATAGGCGAGGAATATTTGGTTTGTTTCAAGAACCTCTATCTGGCTATCCATCAAAAATTGAGGAAATCGCTGAATCTTATGAGTACATTCGTGGTATTTTGCATGGAGTGCTCTTTCTTTTTAAGGCCAAGAATTCTGGTCTGCTTAATTACGATCTAGAGCATTATATGGTTTGGAATCCTAGTCTGGTTGACCAAAAACTTGCTAAAGAAGTAAGCGATGAAATCAATAAAGCAGTTCCAATTAAAAGTAATTAAGCTCAAAAGTATTAGAGTATCTATAATCCACTCTTGCAGAAATAAAACTAAGTTGAGCATGTAAAATCATGCACAACATTAAAAAAACCAGTGACTAAAAAGTGGTAGAACTTGCCTTTGAGACCCTCCCGGTCTCCCAAGCGACAGTTTATGGCTCAAGCATCCTATTGGTGCCAAGAGAAGACATCATGTGATTAGGGTTATTACGTTTTAAAATCGCCTTAACTGTAAGTTTTGGTGCAATCTTACATAGCAGCGTCCATTTTATAGCGGGCATATAAATATATCATTCACCTTTTCAGTAAGGTGTAGCTTTCAATCGAGTCAGCTCCCTGCTGGTTCACAACTATGAGTGGTCAAGAAAAGGTCTTGTGCCTAAATCAGACCTTTCGTATTCAAAAATTATCGATACATCAGCTTCTCTTTTTCTGCTCTTTCATCTTCTGCAGCGGCCTCTCTCTCCCAACGCTCAGAAATTCTTGAGCAAAACGCACTTGCTTTTGGCCAAGTTGTTGATAGTTTCTCAGCTCGTCTAACCCACATTACAGATAATTCTCTCTCTTGTTTTCCTCCTTCATACATTGCCTTACAAGTAACGCCACGAGAATTAAACTGAGCCAAACCAAGACCGGTCTCTATTTCTTTTGAATCGATATCTTCTAATAGTTGCCTCAAACACCTGTGAGGCCAATTACTGTCCTCATCATCCTCAGGCAAAAAATACAAAACTTCACCGATCTTCTGGTCACAAATACCCACTCGATCAGCTTCTTCAGCTAATTTACGCGCCTCTATAACCCAGTCATCAAACTGCTCAATATTTACGCTACCATCATCACTAAGACCCGGAGGTGTTTTCCAAGAATACATTAACTCCCATGCCATTTCGGCCTTATTCTTTGATTCCTCTGTTACCTCTTCTTGTTTTTCTGAAGAAGCAGGTTTATAGATCTGCACCATAATTTCCATGAAAAAATCAGCATTTTTGCTCAACATTTTATGCAATGTAAGTTGGCTTTCCGACATAGAACGATGACGGTGTAATAAAGGCAAGTATTTATACTCTAGCTGAGCTAGCCTATCAAAGTCAGTGTTCGCGCAACTCAATTTTTGAAAAATTTCAATTATCCAATAACTTTGCCCACTTAACGCTTGAACAGTCTCCTCTTCATCTAAATGGGTATAGATATCATCAAGAAGCTTAAAGCCAAAATCGTCAGGAAATTTATCTAACCTAAAACCAACTTTCATCGGTAATTCGATAGAACGTCCATGGTCAATAAATTTTTCCGAGACAAAAACTAATATTTCCGAACTATCGTCCGAATAACAAAAGGGACGAATTTTCCAGTATTCTCGTTCCACTCCTGTCCCAACGCTAGAAATTAGCTCGTATGTATCAAAATTATCGGGGTAATCGACAAATAACTTTGCCTTTCCAACACTATCAAGGCTCTGAAAGAACTCGCACTTTAAAAGGTAAGTGTTCCAATCACTACCAAATAGCTTGAACATAATTTGGCTTAAGCTGGCGAAGAACAGAGTATTTGCATTATTTTGGGAGTCATAAGAATCAGAACATTCCTCAAAGAAAGTAAAATCCAATATAGTTTCATCAATAGAGCGCGCAACAAACACTGGGTACTGAACCTCATCCACTAGAGCCATAAGCCCTTGCTTGCCATCTAAACCCAAAATTTCACTAATTATTCTCGTTCGAATTTTATAGAGCTCTTCTTCTGCGGCTTTCATATCTGTTTTTGGAAAACCTATATCTGGGTACTGTTCATCGAATAACCAATTAGCCTTTTTAGCTGCATCTACAACCTCAAACAATGACAGTAAAGACTCCAACTCATTGATTTCATCAATGGTCATCGACCACTTTGCATCAGGAAACGCCTTATGTTTATTACAAACTTGGCGCAACGCAGTCCAAACAATATGCCTTTCTTCTTTATCATCTAGCGTTTCGCCCAGATACCCCAATCCCTCCAAAATTTCTATCTTCAAATCATCCGGTGCCATCGAATACACATCTATCAAGCCAAGCCAACGCTTCGGCACGACACCTACAATTGAAATTGCAAACTTAAGATATTCAGTGTCAGCCTGATATCGATCACTATGAGTAAGAACTGCTTTTTCTGAACGAGAAAAATCCTTCCACTTAGGTTCACTGGTAGGGTGTGATACCCTATGAAACTGAGGAAAAAGCCCTTCCATCAGTTCCCATACTACATTTTCATTTTTTCTTGCCAGAAGTTGCAGGACCTCTAGGCGTTGGTTCAATGTTGCTACAGTACCCGGACTCCAAGATAGAAAAATCTCTTTCAAAGAGTTGATAGGTCGATTTGATGTCCGCCCCCCCGGGTCAAGTGAAGCCAAATTTAACAAAATCAAACACACCCTTGGAAAGTATGTTGGCTCCCAGGCCAAAGATTCAAGACTCCACAAAAAATGAGAATGATATGAATGGCTATAAAAGCCATCACCATCCGAGAAAATTGATTTAATGCTGTCAGGATCGCCCTGAATAATACTATCCAGGGCCTCCATAAAAGGGACTGGTGCGGCCTCAGCTAATACAGGCATTTGATTACCTAAACTTGTTATTACCCTTGCATCTTCACTAAGAGTATTAAAGCCTGCAATAATTCGATTAACATATGTTTGTTTATTAACCCCCGTTTCAAAAACTGCGTTATCTTCTAGTCGCGAACCAAGAACAGATATTTTTAACAAAGTTTCTGCTAATCCATCTCTTATCCAGTTCGTATGCTTAGCAGTTACACCATGTACAGCTGCCATTCCTCGTTTTTCCGAAGGAATATCCAACCTTGGGTCAACTTCACTGAATACATCATTTACAGCTTCTTCAAACCTTTGCAAATGATATTTGTTTATATTCTGTACGACTAATGCGAAAGCCGTTGCTGATGCCGTAACAACCCATGAATCACCTATTTTTACCATTAGTGGATTATCATGGTTCAAAAACTGTTGTAATTTCAGGCAGTATTCAGCGTAATTACAGCCCGCCAATTTCTGAATGATTGAAATATCGCCCTCGCAACTTTCATCCCAGCCTCCAATCAAAACGGCAGGAATTACGGTTTCCGCATAATCATTATGCGCCCAGTTTGGTAATTCATCATCCGATATACCAAATTCTAGTTGATTCCATACACGCCAAATACCAACACTTGCACCACATGCTCTTGAATCCTTTTCTGCATCTTCTTTACTTAAACCTATTTTCTGTAAAGCTTCCGCGAAATCACGTCCGAGTAACCTTTTAAGCTCTACTTCTGCAGGCGTTTTCTTTGGAACTCTACGGCCATTAGCTACTATTACTTTATGGCCATATTTCGCTAACGATCTAACTTCTGATATCGCATTGTTAACTAAAAAAACATTATGATGTTCTTGAGTAGAAAGTTTTCGAGCATCTTCAACACTATTTACCACAACACATTTTGACAAATAATTTAGCTGCTCTTCTATCTCTGGGTTCGCAGAAATTACCGCGTAAGAAAATGCGAGAGACTCTTCAGGCGAATCAGATTGAACTGTGAAATAAGCATCTTCTTCTGAAAACTGCTCTAAAAATTGCCGCCCCTGTTC
>Ga0209825_1001336_pt1 | contig 10907 bp, 8 predicted proteins | sample EN8Hudsemesocosm_FD_184631 | JGI IMG/M metagenome (GOLD analysis project Ga0209825, IMG submission 184631) | Methane-oxidizing microbial communities from mesocosms in the Hudson Canyon - EN8B Hudson Canyon (SPAdes) (version 2) | ecosystem: Environmental > Aquatic > Marine > Cold seeps | place...
CCGCCTTATGGGGTTCTTGTGCATACTGCTGTTATCAGTTTAATAAGTAGCTTGTTCAAATAACCATTAACCTCTGTACTAGAAACAAGGAACGATTATGGAAATTGACAGTAAATACCAGTTTGATTATGTGGTGCAAACTAAAGACTTGGCAAAAGAACTTTCCATTGATGCCAACGACGACTTCCCGGACGTATTCGCCACTTCCCGCATGGTGGCACTTATGGAGTTGGCTGCAGCTAGGTTAATGAAGCCCTTGCTAAAAGAAGGGGAGTTATCAGTGGGGGTAAATGTAAACGTTAACCACCTAGCCGCCACCCCTAACAACGAAGTAGTTCAAAGCGCGGCCACTTTTAAAGGCATGGAAGGCAAGCTTTATAAATTTGAAGTGGCGTTGTTTGATAACGGCGGCCAGGCAGGTTTTGGCACCCATACCCGAGCCATAGTTAAAACCGAGCGGCTGCTGCAAGGGGCACAGGGCAGGGTAAAGTCTTAACCATCACAAAAAAAAGCCATAACCCGAGGGTTATGGCTTTTTAGGTTAACGCTATGCTGCGAAAGGCTCTACATTTTAAAAGTCTTACATCTCAAATGAAAAGTGCTCAGCATCTAGATCCATCAAGGTATCTGCACCGGCCACCATGGTATTAGCATGGGTTAGAGTGCGCGGCAAGATACGGGTAAAGTAGAAACGCGCGGTGACTAATTTAGCCTTATAAAAATCTTCTTCTGTGGTGCCTTGCGCTAGTTTTTGTTGGGCTGTACGAGCAATGATGGCCCACATGTAGGCAAGGGTTACGTAACCGGAGTACATTAGGTAATCAACCGATGCCGAGCCCACTTCATCACGGTCTTTCATGGCTGCCATGCCAATTTGTGTGGTGAGGTTAGCCCATTCTTTGTTTAACTCGTTTAGCTTTTGCGTGTACATGGCCAAGCCTTCGTTGTCGGCTTCTTCTTTACAGAAAGTATGAATCATCTTAGTGAAATTTTTCAAAGACTGGCCTTGAGTCATCATCACTTTACGGCCCAATAAATCTAGCGCCTGAATACCTGTGGTACCTTCATATAAAGTAGAGATACGTGCGTCACGTACAATTTGCTCCATGCCCCATTCTTGAATGAAGCCGTGGCCGCCGTAAACCTGCACGCCGTGGTTAGCCGATTCAAGACCCGCTTCGGTTAAAAACGCTTTGGCGATGGGGGTTAAGAATCCTAACAAGTCGTCGGCCGCTTTACGTTCTTCTTCAGTGTTGCCCACTTTCACGATGTCGTTTTGCTTGGCGGTTAAGTACAACAATGCACGGCCACCTTCGGTGAAGGCTTTTTGAGTGAGCAGCATTTTACGCACATCAGGGTGCACAATGATTGGGTCGGCGGCTTTCTCTGGGAATTTAGCACCGGTTAATGAACGCATGGCCAAACGATCCTGGGCGTAGGTTAATGCACCTTGAAAAGCGCCTTCTGAAGTACTGATACCCTGTAACGCGGTACCGATTCGCGCGGTGTTCATAAAGGTAAACATGCAGTTTAGGCCTTTATTTTCAGGGCCAATTAACCAGCCCTTGGCACCATCAAAATTCATCACGCAAGTGGCCGAACCGTGCATGCCCATCTTGTGTTCGATAGAACCACACTTCACGTCATTACGTTCGCCAATGGCACCTTCTTCGGTTGGCAAAAACTTAGGCACAATAAATAACGAGATGCCTTTAGTGCCGGCAGGTGCGCCCGCAATACGTGCCAATACAATGTGCACAATGTTGCCGGCCACATCGTGCTCGCCCGAGGTGATAAAAATCTTGCTGCCGGTAATGGCGTAAGAGCCATCGGCATTAGGCTCGGCTTTGGATTTCATTAAGCCTAAGTCAGAGCCACAATGGGATTCGGTTAAACACATAGTGCCGGTCCATTCACCGCTCACCAAAGGATTCATATAGGTTTTCTTTTGCTCCGGTGTGCCCCAGGCGTGAATAGTATTCATGGCGCCGTGCGACAAGCCCGGATAAGTGCCCCAAGACCAGTTAGCGGTACTAACCATTTCGGTCATCACTAGGCCTAATGATTCAGGCAGGCCCTGGCCGCCAAATTCTTCATCGTGGGTTAATGAACACCAGCCCATCTCTACATACTTGTCGTAGGCATCTTTAAAGCCGGTAGGGGTGGTTACTGAGCCATCTGGGTGGTGAGTACAGCCTTCCATGTCACCAGAGCGGTTAATAGGTACCAGGATGTTTTCACAAAACTTGGCCCCTTCGTTAATGATGGCATTCACCATATCTGGGGTGGCTAGATCGGCGTAGGCCGGCAAGCTGGCGTAGTGCCCAGGCATATCCAGTACTTCGTCCAGGATAAATTTAAATTCACGTAGCGGGGCTTTATATTCTGGCATGACGAACCTCTATTGGGTCTTTTGTTAAATTTGGCTATTAATTGACTAATCAAACACTTGTTTGAAACATACGTTTAGAATGGAAATCTGTCAACCATATCCTCACGAATGATCTATGCAGTGTAAAGAATGGGTATCAAATTGAGTGGATGGGTATGTAGTGCTTGGGCTATTGCATAAAAACGGAGGGCATTGGCTGTCGAAAAGCCAAAATAACCAAACCTTGCACTGGTTTGGTCATTCAGGTGAGATTAATGGCCATCGGTAATGCTCCGGGTGACTGAAGGGGCAAGGCTAATGGGAATAGGGTTTAGCGGTTGTAAGCTATGAATTACAAACCGCCAATCCCCGCTTTTTGCAAAGCCTTGTAAAGAGGGCATAGGCTTAAATCGGCATCCTCCCCGCTTCGGTACTTAGCTAAGATACGCTCGGATTGACGGGCTATTTTCCGCCTTAATTCCCGTCTTGCACCCTTAATGCGCGGAACCGAAGTTGTATCGTAGTTGCTGGTTTGATGTCGCATCCAAGCCATAACGGCCAAAGCTGCCTTATCTTGCAAGGTGACCGATGAGCTACGTGCTACGGTACCGCTGCCCACGGGAACGGCGTGTTCTTTTACCAACAGCGCTAATGTTCCAACCAGGTTTTGATATTTTTTATCAAAGTTGAGGAAGGTAATAATTGCCTGCTGAAAGTCTTCGCCGAAGACCTCTTCCTTTTCTTCGCGACGCACTTTCGCCTGAGCCAACTTTTTTTGATGTTTGGGGTCGCGCCGTTGCGCTTCTACTAGGGCTTTCGCTTGTTGTAGGTTTTCTTTTGGCGCCCAAACACCGTGAGAAAACGTCTTGCGGCCCTTCTTTTCCTGCACGGTCCAGGTGGGCCCCAGGGATTTAAGTTTACGCGTAACCGAGGCGTCCCCTGCGGGTAAATTTTCCCAACCCTTGGGCACGATAAACGTTTTTCCGGCTTTATCTTTAAGGCTGGCATCAGATTTTGTGATTAAAAATGTGCGTGTTTCGTTAGGCATTCTAGTTTATTCATTTAGGTATTGGTGGCGTAATTTTTGTTATCAAGCTGCTGCACAATTTGTGCTGCCCGCCGTTAGCTTCCCAAGATCTTCATGGGCAAACTAAGAATAGGATTTTGGGAATCGGCAAAACTCATTATTACCAATATATGTCCTGCCGCTACTACAAAATACCAGGCCGCCGAGAATAACTGGCCATAGGTATCCAACGGCACTAAGTGTGAATAATGTCGTTGGCGCCATTCAAACACAATTTCCAGTGCCCCCACCGCTAAAAAGAATACCAGCAGCGCCAAGCCAAAGGTGTAAGACACCCATAAACCCAGACCTATGCCCGCCATGCACGCACCCAAGCCCACCCATGAGCGCATTGAAAAACTAATGCTCTTTAATACATGGCCACCATCAAGCGGCAAAATAGGCAGCAGGTTAAATAGATTTAGCAGTGAACTCAGCACGGCAGCGCCGGCAAAGAGTTCAAGGTCGGTGATGCCATACAATAACCAGCACCCTAACGACATAAATAAACCAAAACACGGCCCCATGATGGAGATCACCACATCCTGCCAGCGGGTATTTATTTTATCGTCGGATACCGCTAACCCCCCAACAAATGGAATTAAATAAATGCCCTTAGTCTTAATGCCAAAATATTGCATGGCTTTCACGTGGCCGTATTCGTGGGCCACTAAACAGGCTATGAGTACTAGGGCAAACTCAAACGAGAATAACCACGCATAACCCGCCACCGACGCACCGGCCAAAACAGCCTTAATGACCTTGGCGCTTTTTAATAGTTTAAATGCCAGCGCCGCCAGACCCATAAAGTTGGTGTGCTTTTTGGGTTTTACCAGGTGGCCATCGCTGGGCATTGAGCACTCTCCACTTTCTTGTTGGCGTTGCTCCACCCACAGTTGATAACTAAGGCTGTTGTCTTGAGCTTGCAAGTTCAGGCTAATAGACAGGGGCGCAGCGGGCTGTATGGCCGCGGGTGCTTGTATCTGGAAACGGTGGGCAATTTCATTGATGCGCACTCCAGCTAATTCAGCGCGGCTAACCAGCTGCTCGCCCCAGTAAAGGGTTTGTGCTGAGGTGCTGTCGGTGATTAGGCGTAGTGGTTTGCCCATAAGCATCAGGCTTAGCAATTCTTGAGGCGCTGAAGGCTCATCGTTTGGTTCTTGGTTACCCGGCTCTTGGGGGTTGTTTTCTAGGTTGGACAAGGGGCTTGGCTCTCAATATTAATGGTGATTTAACATGGCTATTTAATATAGGCAGGGAATTGTACCTGAATTTCACTATTAAATTGCCAGGTTAATACTTTGCCCCCGATAAATGGCACCTAGCCATTTTCGTAAGCGGCCATTGCATTTATAATGCACCAACTTTGATTATCGTGCCTGCCATGTCTGAATTATCACTTGTCCAGTACAGCTTGATTGCCCTGATTTTTATCTGGAGTGGCTTTGTGCGCTCTGGGCTGGGGTTTGGTGGTGCTGTGTTATCACTGCCTTTTTTACTGTTGGTGGATAATCAACCTCTGGTGTACCTGCCCATAATTGCGGTTCACCTGTTATTTTTCTCATCCTTAACGGTGTATTTAAACAATCGTAAATCGGTACCGCAGCCCGGTGATGCTGTGGCCAGTTCAACCCCCTTAAGTACAGTGGACTGGACCTATTTAAAATATGGCCTTGGCATCATGATTATCCCCAAGATGATTGGGGTATTTGGTTTAATCACGTTGCCACCCGCGTTGATGAGCAGCATCATTTTTACAATTGTGGCCTGCTACGCACTAACCTATATTTTTAATCGCCCCTTTAAAAGTAACAGTCGTGTACTGGATATTATTTTTCTGATGCTGGGGGGCTATATCAGCGGTACGTCTCTGATTGGGGCACCACTGATCATTGCTGTGTTTATGACGCATGTGGCAGCACACCAGTTACGGGATACCTTGTTCACGCTTTGGTTTATTTTAGTGGCCATTAAGATGGTGGCTTTTGTTTGGGCTGGTATCGACCTGCAATTGCTGCACGGCTTGCTGTTATTACCTTGTGCCGGAATTGGCCATGTACTGGGATTAAAGATTCACGAGAAAATGTTGAAGGCCGAAACCAAAGTGTTTTTCCGCATATTAGGCAGCGTTTTACTGGTGATTAGTGGCATTGGTTTAGGTCGGGTGGTATTCTAAAAACTTCATAGAAAGTAAGCTATTTCCTCCGTCCGTAAATAACGCCATTGCCCAATCTCCACATCCACTTTAATTTGCCCAATGCTCTGACGATGCAGTTGTACCACTCGATTTCCAACTGCTGAAAACATGCGTTTCACCTGGTGGAATTTACCTTCGGTAATAGTTAGCAATACCTGTCGACTATTTAGATACTTAAGTTTGGCAGGGGCTGTGAGACCGTATTCACCTTGTAATTGTATGCCTTGTTCAAACTTATGGATGATCTCGTTAACCGTAAACTTAGATCTGGGATCATTCAGTGCATCACGTAATCCCACCCGATACACTTTTTCGCAATCTTTATCTGGGCGAATAATATTAAATGACCAGCGGCCGTCGTCGGTGATTAATACCAATCCAGTGGTGTCGGCATCCAGGCGTCCTGCGATGTGCAAGTTATCCACATCATCAATATCTAGTAAGTTCATGATGGACGGATGTCTTCCGTTAACATTTGAACTTTCGGTATTCTTGGGTTTGTTCAGTAGGATATAGCGAGAAGGCCGCGGAATTAAAAGGTCATCCTTTAAGAAAATTTGATTGTTCTCATGAACCTGTAGCGTTGTCTCAAATACGGGTTTTCCGTCCACCGTCACAACTCCCTCAAGAATTAACTGGGTGGCTTCATCTCGAGTAAGCTGGGTACTTTTGCAAATAAATTTATCTAAACGCATAGTCTGTGCATTAATTCTAAGGAGCTACGATTATAGTCTAGGTAAATGGGTAAGTCTTGCTGGGGCTGGTTTTATGTGCGTGGCCGCTCTAATTGCACTTTCACTGGGCGGCTGTAGTTCTTCAATGGTTAAGCGTAACGCTCGCTAAGAAACTCCCTTCAGCTTGCACGGTGTGCCAGGTGATAACCTTAAAACAGGTTTGGCAATTTCTTCTGGTGCCTTAAGTGATTTGGTGCGTCAGTTATTTCTGGTTAGCAGTTTTACAGTGTGGTGGGGAACCTTCTTGGACCTTAGGTGAAAACATATGCCGTCAAGTCAAGAGTGGCAGGATGGAAATGACAGGTTCTGCCGGTAAGTACGCTAAATAACTTGATGTAAAAATTAAAACCCTAACGTCTAATATTAAGAGTTCTGGCATGATTAAAAAAATTACGATTTTGAATATATCATTTTTTTGCACCTAGACTCGGCCTCTGGCATGAAGATTCCGTTCATGAAAAAAGTCACTCCCCCGTTTGGTGGTGATGGATATGGAAACGCAATAAATAGTTTCTTACATCAAAAAAGACATTACCTTGCCTGAGAACTCTGTGCTGGCACGAATGTCAGTAGAGATGAATAAAATTATAGCTGAGCTTTTAACCAAGCCAGAAGACGCTTAATTCGTTAGCAATATTGGCAGCAGGGCACCTAGCCCTGTTGTTATTCCTCCCTTGCACCATTTACTTCCATTACTAATTACCAAATCGCATATCAAAGGCTACTTTAACATTCTCCGTGAGGATGATAATAAGCTACAGTTAATGAGGCATCACAGATAAACGCTCCTCGCCCGGTCTTTAGTAGGTTGAAACACATGAAGGTTTCGGTCGCTTTCCTCTTACTGCTTTTTTCTCACTTATGTTGCGCTGTAACGGCTATATCAGTCCATCCTGATAACCGCTATCCATTGGTGGAAGGGGTTGAGTTTCTAATGGACGAAACCAACACGTTACAAATACACAATATTCAACACAATAAGAATTGGCAGAACGTAACGCGATCCAATATTAATTTTGGGTTTATTAAAAACACCCTATGGTTGAGGTTTAAGGTGGTGGCCCAAGTCGATGCCGATTGGGTTTTGTATATCTCTTACCCCTTACTTGATCACCTTGAAAGCACTAGCATTATTAATGGGAAGATAGGCAATACCGTAGTGACAGGGGATCAGGTTAAATTTTCAAGCCGGCCCATTAATAATCCGGGTTACGTATTTCCTTATCGATTATCAAAATCAGATGAGTTGGAAGTCTATTTAAAGGTTAATACCCTAGGGGCGGCAGAGGTGCCTCTTAATTTAATAAGCCAAGAAGATTTTACCGATGATGAAAGCATTAGGAATTTTTTGTGGGGTTGGATGAACGGAATATTTTCGGTTATGTTGCTTTACAATTTATTCATTTACTTTGTTATTCGTGAAAAGGTATATCTCTACTATGTGTTTTGTGTTTTTAGCAACATAATTCTATTGGGAGTATTTGGTGGTACCTGGTTTCAGTATGTTTGGCCAAACGCCCCTGAACTCAATCATCAGTTATTTCCAATTGCAAACGGGCTGCTCTATTCCATAACCTTGCTTTTTATCACCGAGTTTTTGCAAATATTTTCTCGAAATACCTGGTATAGAGTATATTTTAAGTATTTGCTGATTGTATTGTTTTCCCTTCCTGCTCTTAGCCTGGTTATAAGCTATCAAACGATTGTGTTGTTTGAAGTGTTTGGTGCGCTCATTATGAATGCATCTGTATTGGCTGTGGGTGTCTATTTATCTTTCAAGGGAGAGGCGCTTGCCAGACTGTTTACCTTGGCCTGGAGTATGTTTTTATTTGGCTTAATACTCGCCAATCTAAAAAGTTTTGGTTTACTCCCCAGCAACTGGATTACCATTTACGCCTATCAGTTTGGGTCGTTTATTGAGGTGACTGTATTGTCTATGGCCTTGGCATATCGAATTGATACTGCCAATACGGCACGGTCTAAAGCTCAAAAAGAAAATATTCAAAATTTGCAGCGTTTTCAAAATCTATATGATGGGTCTTTGTCTGGGCAGTTTCAATTGGGTATTGATGGTTCGATTTTAAATGTTAATCCGGCATTTTATAAAATGCTGGGGTACTCATCAGAGCGTGAAATACTGTCTTTGTCTAAAGACGAGCGAAGCAGAATACTTAATATTAGTAAGGAGGCTTACCAAGCCTTTTTGGATAAGTTGAAACCCAGTTCAGAGATGGTGGTTTTTGAAGCGAAAATGTTCGAAAAAAATGGTGGTCAAAAATGGTATGCCATCTCGGTGGCCGGTGTAAGGGATGAACTAGGGGGCGTTAAGTACTTTGAAGGGTCAATGATAGGCATTAACGAGCTAAAAGAAAATGAACTCATTGAGATTGAAGCGGTTAAAGACAAGATGGTAGCCATGGAGCATTTAGTGATAGGCATTTGCCATGAAATGAATACCCCGTTAGGAGTGGCGACCACAGGGCTAAGTTATTTAATTAAGGGGAATAGTGAACTAAGCAATAATTTTAGAGCGGGTGAACTGACTAAGTCAAAATTTACAGATTTTCTTAATGATGGTGGAGAAGCCATTTCACTCATTGATGATAACTTAACAAGACTAAACCTATTAATAAAACGCTTTAGAAATATCTCAATATTGCAAAGTAATTATAAAATTAAGGATTTTGATCTTAAGCGAGTGATAGATGAACAGGTCTCGATTTTTAGGAGCCGATTAGAAAAACATACAGTTAAAATAGATTGTCCAGAAAATATTGTAACCAAAGGCTATCCTCAGGCCCTATCTGACATATTAAATCAGTTTTTAGAGAATAGCCTTTATCACGGATTTACAGATATTGTAGAAGGGAGAATTACAATTCTGGTGAGAATGGAAGGGGGGGATATTGTAATTGTTTATAGTGATAATGGTGTTGGCATACCATTTGAGAAACACAAAGAGATATTTAACCCTTTTTATACCACCAATCGAGGGGGCAGTGAAAATATAGGCTTAGGACTGTTTCAGGTGTACAACATTGTTACCCAGTTGCTAAAAGGGGAGGTTCATATAAGGGACGTGGCGGTTGGTTTTGAATTGGAGGTGCGGTTTCCCATGAAGGGTGTTTAATGCCAAGAAAAATTCGCCTGGCACCTTCAATTACCCTAAGCCCTACTTTCCAAGGGCCTAGGGAAACAATCGTTTAATCAAACGCAAGTTTACCCGTGCGTATACGCTGAGGGTGATCTCCCACCGGAAAGCTAGCCACTTCTTTGGCGCTTTCAAACGAAATTACCGACACTCTGTCTTGCTCACTCACCGACACATAACAATATTTACCATCGGCACTCTCGGTGGACCAGTAAGGTTTGGCTCCTAATGGTGTATCGGATAGTTGAATGGTTTCATAGGCGAAGGTCGCACGGTCTACAATGGCCGCGTAACCCGACATGGTTGCCGCTACACACAATTTAGTGCCTTCGCTGTTCATGGCCAGGCCATGGTGGGCAGAATTAAGTTGGTAATCACGTAAGTTCATGTCAGCAATTTCTTGGGGAATAGGCAGCTCGGCTTTACGGGTAATTTTTTGTTGTTCAACATCGTACTCAAAAAATCCGTGATAAAAAGAAATTTGCATGTAAACAAATTTTCCATCTGGTGAGACGGCCATGGGGCGTACCGCGCTGTCTACCCAGGGCGTGCCAAACTCTTCCAGTTTTTCTGCCATGTCCACACGCTGCAATACTTCCAGGGTTTTGGCATCCACAATTTGGAAATAGCGATCTCCCTTCATCCAGTCCAACCAGCTGCTGGTAAAAGGCACATAAACTTTACCAATGCTGGCGTGATAAATAAGCTTGCCGTCTTTTGAGTAAGTATTTTCATGGGGCTGATCGCCCGATTCAAATTCACCAATAATTTTACCGGTGGCGGTATCGATGGCGTGTACTTTACCGGCCGTAGAGGCCGATACTAAAAAGGTTTTACCGTCTGGAGAAATGGCCGAGTGATCAGAGCGCGAACCTTCCACTTGTGTACGCCAGGTAATTTCACCTGTGTTTACATCTAACGCCACCACATCGGCAAAACTTGGGCGAGAGATGAATAAGTGGCGACCATCGTTAGACGGGAACATATCATCCACCATCTGGTGATGCCCTTCACCAATCACTTCTTTAATAAAAGTAGAAGTAATGCGGCGCTTAATGGTGCTGGTTAATTCTTCAAGGCGCTCGGTTTTGTCGGGTACCGCATTAAGCTTTCTAATACGCTGATAAGTATTGGGGTCGTAGATGTCTATGGTGCCATCCCAGTTATTACCCACCACAATAACGTCCTGTAGATTACTGTCTAGCGAGGTTTGATTTTCGACGCTGGTTTGTGCACTGGCCCATACACTGCTTGTAAATAATACAGTGCCGACGGCTAGTATTAGCCTTTGCATAAAGGGTTTTAATGGTGTCATTTAATTTGCCTCTGAATCACGCCGCCTAGAAAAATAGGTAAGCGTATTTTGTGATTATTATAAGTCTTATTAT
>Ga0209825_1001355_pt1 | contig 10747 bp, 10 predicted proteins | sample EN8Hudsemesocosm_FD_184631 | JGI IMG/M metagenome (GOLD analysis project Ga0209825, IMG submission 184631) | Methane-oxidizing microbial communities from mesocosms in the Hudson Canyon - EN8B Hudson Canyon (SPAdes) (version 2) | ecosystem: Environmental > Aquatic > Marine > Cold seeps | place...
TGCCGCCCTTTTGCACAAGACGAAGGTGTAAATACCGTCATAACATCCCCTATCGAACAACTTTACCTTGTTACATCACCATTTTTACACGCCCTGTTGCTAACAGAGCTTTATGTATCAATTCCAACTGTTCCTTACCTGTCGCCTGTATAAAGAATCGAACAGATACAAAATTTCCTTTAGCGCTAGGGTTTAAGGTAACCCGTTTCTCATCAATGTCAGGCGCAAATACTTTAACGGTATCGATCACGAGATCTTTAAAATCTACACCACTATCACCAATCGCCTTGATCGGATAATCGCATGGAAACTCAATTTTTGGTGCTTCAGCAGAAGTCATATTAAGCCCTCATTCTTATGCAAATAAACCAATAAAGAAAAGCTTTATCATATCCCAAAGTCTTTTGAAGAAGCCGCCTTCAGGAACAGGCTCTAAAGCAACTAAAGGCTCATCTACAATAATTTTATTATCAAGTTTAACGATTAGACGCCCAAACTCTTCGCCAACATTTACAGGCGCCTGAATAACATCATTCACTGATATTTCAGCCTCTAACTCACTTTTATGCCCTCTAGGTATGGTTACAATAACCTCTTTAGCTAAACCAAGCTGAATCAAATCTAAAGAACCACCCCAAACCTGACTTTCACTTAATGACTGGCCAGCTGTATAAAGCGTATGCGTTTGGTAGTAACGGAAACCATAATTCAGCAATTTCTGCGTTTCTTTAGCGCGAGCATTTTCACTACTAGTCCCCATCACAACACTAATAAGACGCATATCATTTCGTTTTGCCGATGCGACTAAACAAAACCCTGCCTCTTCTGTATGGCCAGTTTTTAAACCATCAACTGACTTATCACGCCATAAAAGTCGGTTTCGATTAGGTTGCCGAATATTATTATAAGTAAAGTATTTTTCTGAATATAAAGGATACTGGTCTGGAAAGTCGTTAATAATCGCCAAAGCCAAAGCCGCCAAATCGGCAGCCGTTGAATGATGCCCTTCTGAAGGTAAGCCTGTTGCATTCATAAAGCTCGAATCAGTCATACCTAATAAAACAGCTTGTTGATTCATTACATCTGCAAAAGCTTCTTCACTACCCGCAACAAACTCAGCTAACGCTATACTGGCATCATTTCCAGACTGAATAATAACGCCTTTTAACAGGTCTTCCAAAACAACCTTAGACCCTTCCTTAACAAACATTTTTGAGCCACCAGTTCTCCAAGCTTTAACACTTATTGGCACCTCATCATACAAATTAATATTCCCCTGAGACACTTCATTCTCAACGATATATGCCGTCATCATTTTAGTTAAGCTGGCTGGAGGGAGCTGAACATGACTATCATGCTCAATAATAACCTCACCACTCGTTGCATCTAATAATATATAAGAACTTGCTGAAACTTGCGGGGGAGCGGGAATTAATGCAGGTTTAGCATAAACCGTATTAAGTAATGCTGCATTAATCAACAAAACTGAAGTCATTAATAGAAAGGTATGAATAGATACCACCTTGCTAAGAATTTTTATAATCATTCGAAGACCTAATATATGAGATAAAAATAGATACTCTTGTTGCTTTTCAACATACTTTCTAACAAAAACGCATCAAGAGCCATAAAACCAAGCTAAAATTGTCCAGCCAAGCTCGCAAGTCTAACTGATTTAAAGGTCTGATTCACCACGAAAACAAGAAGAGTTCGATTCTTAAAATTTTATTAATACCTGATATATAAAACTCATACGAAACAGTTACCGGTCTTTAGCACTTAATGCTCGTGTGATAATCACTGGCTGCCCCACCCCTTTATCTTCAAAACGGTCGACAATCTGTTCCGCATGCGCTCTATCCTGAAACGGTCCAACCCTAACACGGTATAGCGTTTTTGCATGGTTCGACGCCTTCACTACAAAGGAGTCATAGTTACCGGCAAGACTGGCAGCCTGATCACTTAAGTTTTGAGCGGATGCTTTATTACCAAATGCACCAATCTGTACAAATATAGCTAAACGATCAAACTGATACTGCGCATTATCACCGTTTTTCCTTTCCGGAGAAATCACATCCAACTTAACCTTAGCAGTCCCTTTTTTGTCATATCCTAACTTTTTTGCTGCAGCATAAGACAGGTCGATAATACGATCAGAATAAAACGGCCCTCGATCGTTTACTCGCACAACAACACTTAAATTATTATCTAAGTTAGTCACTCGGACAAAAGAAGGTAGCGGTAAACTTTTATGTGCTGCTGACATTTCGTAAATGTTGTACACCTCACCATTTGAGGTTAACTCACCATGAAATTTAAGTCCGTACCAAGAAGCAACGCCTTCTTCAGAATACCCCTCAATACGATCCATCACTTGGTACTCTTTACCACGTACAATATAGGGCGATTTATTACCCTGAGGGCTTAGCGGCTCCCAAATTGGCACGGCATCCGGAACTAGACTTGCGTCAAACTCACCTTTAGGACCTACATCATGCTCCATACTATAGCGTGAAGTAGTACACCCTGTAATTGTAATTAATACAAAAACAATAATACAAAAATAGGTTGACGCCAAAACCTCTTTAAACCCAGTTATCACTTCTCAAGCAACTCTTGCGCTAATTGAAAAACTGCCATTGCATACATATGACTATGATTATAACGGGTTATCACGTAGAAATTATGCAGCGTTACCCAGTATTCAGACCCATTTTCTCCCTGAAGCTCTTGAAGCTTAGCTACTTGAGAAAGCTCATACTGTTTAGGAATTTCTATACCTGCAGCCTTTATTTCTGCCAAGGTATTTTTAGGCTTAAGCTTACTATTCAATAGCGCTTTATACTCATTACCTTTTACCTGTACCTGAAATGTAACCGACTCATTTGCATGCCACTTATGCATTTTAAAGTAGTTCGCGACACTTCCAATTGCATCAACAGGGTTGTTTAAAATATCAGCAATGTCATCTCCGTCAAAATCTACCGCATAATGCCGATAGCTGCTTGGTATAAATTGGCCATAACCCATAGCACCCGCATAAGAACCTTTTAAATCTAAAGGTTTAAAATTTTGCTCTTTTGCTAACAACAAGACTTGCTCGAGCTCCGACTTAAAGAATTTACTTCGGGGCGGATAGTCAAACGCCAAGGTTGATAGCGCATCGATCACCCTATAACTCCCCTTATGCTGTCCATATCTTGTCTCAACCCCAATAATCGCCGCAATAATATGAGCAGGAACCCCATAAGTCTCCTCTGCACGTTCAAATATAGCGTTATATTTTTTTATAAACGCCTTTCCTTTAGCCGCACGATCCCCCGTTAAAAAGATTTTTCTGTAACCACTCCATTCCAAGCGCTTTTCAGCAGGCCTCGATATCGCTTTTAGAATGCTCTCCTTTTTATCTGCTTGCTTAAAGATAGCTTGAAGCTGATCTCTCTCAAGCTGATGCTTCTTCACCATCTCATCAATAAAATTTTGGGTATCTTGATTACCTAAGTAATCCGCGTAAGTATAAACAGGCAAACAAAAAATCAAGGCAACCATCAAGCGAACAGTGAAACTCATATACTTACTCCTTTCCTTTTGATTATTTTTACAAGCATTTAAATTAATTACAAAGTAAAACTTTCTCGTTTACCTAGAAAGCATTTTTCGGTGAGTATGAATTGACATTAATACACCAAATGCTGCCATCAAAGTGACAACTGAAGTCCCCCCATAACTTACCAGAGGTAATGGCACCCCAACAACTGGTAATATGCCACTAACCATACCTATGTTAACAAAAACATAAACAAAGAAAGTTAATGTCAGACTACCTGCCAGAATACGCCCATATGAATCCTGCGCCTTCACAGCAATAAATAAACCACGAAGCACAATCAATAAATACAAAAACAACAAGCCCACAACACCGACAAATCCAAATTCTTCTGCACAAACAGCAATTATAAAATCAGTATGACTTTCAGGTAAGAAGTCTAATTGGGATTGCGTCCCTTCTAGCCAACCTTTCCCCCACAAACCACCAGACCCTATGGCTGTTTTAGATTGAATAATATTCCAGCCCGTCCCTAAAGGGTCACTTTCAGGATCAAGAAACGTAAGCACTCTTTGCTTTTGATAATCCCTCATCACAAACATCCACATAACCGGTGCAAATGAAGCAATCAAAACACCAAAACCAGCCACTAAACGCCAACTTATTCCGGCAAACATTAAAACAAAAATTCCTGACGCCGCAATTAATATCGAAGTCCCCAAATCTGGCTGCTTTACAATCAGCAGAACAGGTATAAAGATTAAACACAAAGCACCAAATATTGCTTTTAGACTAGGCGGCAAATAGCGACTTGATAAAAACCAAGCCACCATCATAGGCACGACTAATTTCATAAACTCAGATGGCTGAACACGGGGCAACCCCCCAGGTAACTGAAGCCACCGCTGAGCACCTTTTGCTCCCGTACCAAATAACAGCACGCCAATCAAAGCTAACACACCGAGCCCAAACAACCAGGGAGACCAGCGCCTATATACAATAGGGTCAAGTTGAGCGAAAACAAACATAACAAAAAAAGCCAGACCAAAGCGAACCAACTGTTTTTCAACATGAACCATACTTTGACCACTTGCACTATATAAAATAGCCAAACCAATAATACAAAGCACCAGCAGTAAACTTAGTAAAATAGGATCTAAATGAAGCCTGAAAGCCAAACCCTGACTTTTCTTAAGATGGCTTTCAGCCCCAGGCATTTGACGAAGAAAATCTTGATTCATTTTTTTACAATCGCCTCATTTACTCCGTTCAAGTTCAAAATCCATTCATCAAACATAGCTCGAGCAATCGGTGCAGCAGAAGTACTGCCACCACCACCATTTTCAACAATCACAGCCACAGCAATCTGCGGGTCATTTATCGGTGCAAAGCCAACAAATAATGCATGATCCCGATTTCGCTCACTTAAAGCCTCGGCATCGTACTTCTCACCTTGCTTAATTCCCACTACTTGCGCCGTACCTGTTTTACCTGCCATACGATAACTAGCGCGTCGACCACTACCTCTTGCCGTACCTCGCTTACCATGCATGACTTCAGCCATCGCATCAATTATATAATCCCAATCGGAAGAATTTTTAATCTGAACATCTTCCATAACTACTTTTCGCCGACGCACCGACTCATTATCACCTGTAACTGATTTCAACAATGCGGGCTGAACCCACCGACCACGATTTGCCATAACCGCTGTAGCTGTTGCCAATTGCAGTGGCGTCGATAGCATAAAACCTTGACCTATCCCCATATTTAAGGAATCGCCAGGATACCAAGCCCTCCCCTTTAATGCCCGCTTCCATTCCCTTGTTGGCAGCAGCCCATCTCTAGCTTCTGATATATCCAGAGCCGTATTTTTCCCAAAACCAAAGTCACCCAAATATTTAGACATCCGATCAACGCCCATTTTGAACGCCAGATCGTAGAAATATACATCACAAGATTGGGTAATCGCAGCAAACAAGTTCATACGACCATGCCCCCGACGCTTCCAGTCACGATAAATTCGCTCATCATTTTTAAGTTGGTACTTTCCTTCGTCCCAAATAGTAAAGGTTCGGTTGGTTGCAGCACTATCAAGCCCACCCAAGCCGACAATCTGTTTTATTGTTGAGCCTGGAGGGTACTGACCTTTTAAAGCACGGTTAAATAAAGGTAAATCAAGAGAATCCCTCAGTGCTGCATAGCTTTTATAATCAATACCTGTCACAAATAAATTGGGATCAAAGCTAGGTGTACTCACTAAAGCAAGTATACCGCCTGTATCCGGTTCAATTGCTACGACAGCCCCTCTTCGCCCACCCAATAACTCAACCGCTTTATTCTGTAGTTGGGCATCAAGATATAGCGTTATATCTCTTCCAGGTACTGGCGCAGCACGATCAATAACCCTCAAAACACGGTTACTAGCATTTGTTTCTACCCGTTGATAACCAACTCGACCATGTAATTCATTTTCATAAAATCTTTCAACACCTAACTTACCAATATAATTGGTTGCTGAATAATTCTGAATATCAACCTTCTCTAGTTCTTTTGCATTGATCCTTCCAACATAACCGATCGAATGAGCCCCTGCGCTGCCCATAGGGTAATAACGAGCGAGTTCCGCTTGGATATCAATACCTTTTAATTCATGACGGCGTACTTCAATGCGGGCTATTTCTTGCTCATTCAATTTACTCTTTAGAATAACCGACTGATAGGGCCTACGAGACCTAAGCATCCGCTTTTTAAAACGCTTGATATGCTCTGGTGTTATATCAATAATATCCTGAATGCTCGCGATTGACTCATCAATATTTTTACTATATTCAGGAATAATTACGACACTAAAGATAGGTTTATTATCCGCTAATAGAACACCATTACGGTCGTAAATAAGGCCTCTATTCGGCGCAATAGGTTGAAGCTGCATGCGATTCTTGTCAGACAAAGTCTGGAAGTGCTCATAATTTACAAGCTGTAAGTAATACAATCGAATAATCAAAGCAGCTGTAAGTGAAAACACAAAAAGAACCGCTAAGATATTTCTAAAGGCATAGATTTGTTTTTCACGATTCGCATCTTTTAGCCGTCTGTCAGAGCGCAATGAACACCCCCGCAACAAGAAGCCTGAACATAAGCTCTTTAAAGCGCTTAAATATTGAGGACTTAAGTAAATGCATCATGAACACTGTATTCATGAACGGTGGTAGGGATGGTTCTGAGTCACCGTCCACGCACGATAAATCTGCTCAGATAGCAATATTCGCACGATTGGATGCGGCAATGTTAATGCAGATAATGACCACTGCTGGTTTGCTCGAGCCCGGCATGCATCACTTAAACCATCTGGACCACCGACTAACAGCACAACAGTTAGGCCATCCATTTGCCAACTCTCCATATTTTTTGCTAGCTTTTCAGTCGTCCAATTATGCCCTTTCACTTCTAGAGCAATAACATGATCAGTTTTATCTATGAGTGATAGGAGTGAATCGCTTTCTTTTTGAATTGCACGCTGAACATCTGCATTTTTACCTCTCGCCCCTAGCGGTAACTCTACTAGCTCAAGGCTCATCTCTCTAGGTAATCGCTTTGCATATTCATTGTAACCCTGAGTCACCCAAGACGGCATCTTGGTTCCAACAGCCAATAATTTGATTTTCATTACGACCTTTTTTATCAGAGCTATTTATTGTTTAAATATCAACTATGCTAGCCAATGCACAGCCGAAAAGGTCACTAAACATTACCCTCTATAAGCAAGCAGCGACCATTACACGGTACAAAGATTAACTTTCTACAGCCGATGACTCATCCGGCCCATCGCGCCAAAAAGTTTCAAGATCATAAAAAGTACGTGCGGCAGGCAACATCACATGCACAACGACCTCTCCTAAATCGACCAATACCCAATCACTAGGATCTCCACCCTCAACACCTAATGGCTTTCCACCGCGTTTTTTAATATCCATCACAAGGTTTTCAGCTATTGATCGAACATGCCGATTAGAGGTTCCTGAAGCAACAACCATAAAGTCAGTTACACTCGTTTTATCTTTAACATCTAACACACAAATATCATCAGCCTTTAAATCTTCTAGTGCGCCGACAACAGCATTTTTCAACTCTTCAGTTTGCATACTTTTCTTTCTTCCTAGTTTTGGTAGAGAGCATTATCACAAATATAACCTCTCACTGCATCTGTTACCAGATAACGAATACTTAAACCCTGTTTAATTCTATTACGAATATAGGTACTTGATATATCTAATGGAGGTAAATCTAAAAAAACAAATCTACCCACCGACACTTCTTTCAACTCATTCAGTGACACCGCCAAAGAAAAACCTAATAACTCAAGCTTCTCAGCAATAGTTTCTTGGCTCAGAGCAACACCCTGCACTTCTGGCCTACTAATCACCACCACATGCGTTAATTTAAAAAACTCCTTCGCCTTCAACCAAGCAGGCAAGCCATTGGCTGCATCTGCACCCACAACCAAACACAAAGGCTCATCACCAAGTTCATCTCTCAACTCAAGTAATGAATTGATCGTATAACTTGCCTCTCCACGACTACACTCACGCTCATCCAGAGTCAACAATGTATCGTTTTTAATCGCTAGCACCAACATATTTAAACGATGTTCACTCGACGCACCCACACTCTGTTTATGGACAGCATCATAGCAAGGCATCAAAGATACCTCTTTAACTAAAAGAGATTCTGCTAAGGCATTTGCCATACAGAGGTGTCCAACATGAACAGGGTCAAATGTTCCGCCAAATATAACCTTCACTTAGAGAGTATGACCACAAAAGCTTACCAACACATGATACATCATTGACGAATATGCCCGTCACCTAAGACAACATATTTTTCTGAGGTCAAACCATTAAGTCCAACAGGCCCGCGCGCATGAATTTTGTCGGTTGAAATGCCAATTTCTGCACCCAAACCATACTCAAAACCATCAGCAAACCTAGTCGACGCATTAATCATAACGGAGCTTGAATCAACCCTCGTCAGAAACTGCCGCCCTTTTGTATAATTTTCGGTTATGATGGCATCAGTATGATGAGACCCATATTGGTTAATATGTGTAATCGCTTCATCCATACCACTAACGACTTTAATCGACAATATTGGCGCTAAATACTCTGTCGACCAATCACTTTCTGTTGCAGGCAATACCTCAACATTCGATAAAACCTCAATCGTACGCTGGCACCCCCGTAACTCAACACCTTTTTCTGCATACAACATCGCTAAATCAGGTAATACTTGTTCAGCGATTTCGGTATCCACCAATAATGTTTCCATTGTATTACAAGTTCCATAACGGTGTGTCTTGGAATTCAGCGCAATATCATTTGCTTTCTGAATGTCTGCATCACGATCAATAAAAACGTGACAAATACCATCCAAATGTTTAATCACCGTCACTTTTGCATCACGACTGATACGTTCAATTAAGCCCTTCCCCCCCCTAGGCACGATCACATCCACATACTCAGGCATGGTGATCATTTCACCCACTGCCGCACGATCTGTTGTTGTAACCACCTGAACTGCGGTTTTTGGTAAGCCTGCACGCTTTAAACCCTTCGCAATGCAGCCTGCAATTGCTTTGTTAGAGTGTATCGCCTCTGAACCACCCCGTAAAATCGTTGCATTACCTGATTTAATACAAAGGCTTGCCGCCTCAACAGTAACATTTGGGCGGGATTCATAAATAATCCCAATCACACCCAATGGCACTCTCATCTTTCCTACCTGAATCCCCGAAGGCATATACTTCAAGTCATTAATAATTCCCGTAGGATCATCTAAACCCGCGACTTGCTTAAGCCCCTCAATCATCACATCAATACGCTCAGGGGTTAGCGCTAAACGATCGACCATGGCAGGTTCTAAACCATTCTGACGCGCCTGCTCTAGATCTTTTTCATTTTCGAGCATCAAATTATTACGCTGCTCATTCAATATATCAGCAGTCGCTAATAACGCTTTATTTTTGAGGCCAGTACTGACTGAAGCCATCACACTAGCAGCCTCTCTCGCTGCTACACCGACTTCAACCATATAAGCTTTTATGTCCATCATCTATTCTTGTCTACTCTTAATCTATCGTCAAAAAGCCAGTATAACGCAGTGATCGAAAGACATATACTCATGAGCCCTAAGACTTCACCTAAAGCGAATAAAAAATCACACAACATCAGATCAAGGGTAACTCATCAATATACTTATAATATTTCATCTTTTCTGGTATAGTGACGCACTTTTTTTCATGAAGCTTTATTTATTTGAGCATCTATTTAAACGTTTTTACATTTAGAACAGCTACACGAGCAATTACTTATATGTCGAAAAACAACCTGTCGAAATACAACTTGACTCACCTAAAACAGCTGGAAGCTGAAAGCATCCATATTATCCGCGAAGTAGCTGCCGAGTTTGACAAACCTGTCATGCTTTACTCTGTCGGTAAAGATTCAGCCGTTATGCTGCACTTAGCCAGAAAAGCATTTGCTCCAGGTAAGCTGCCATTCCCCCTATTGCACGTTGACACCACGTGGAAATTTAAGGAAATGATCGAGTTTCGAGATAAGACTGTAAAAAAATATGGTTTTGACTTGATTGTTCATATAAATCAGGAAGGTGTTGATCAAGGCATTGGCCCTTTTACACATGGTAGCGCCAAACATACTGACGTTATGAAAACTCAAGGCTTAAAGCAAGCTTTAAACAAATATCAGTTTGATGCAGCTTTCGGTGGTGCACGTCGCGATGAAGAAAAATCTCGCGCTAAAGAGCGTGTTTATTCTTTCCGTGATGAGAATCATCGCTGGGACCCGAAAAATCAACGCCCAGAATTATGGAATGTGTACAACGGCAAGGTTAATAAAGGCGAAAGTATTCGCGTATTTCCTTTATCTAACTGGACCGAACTAGATATTTGGCAGTATATCTATCTAGAAGACATCGATATTGTACCACTGTATTTATCTGAAAAACGCCCCGTTGTTGAACGTGACGGCACATTGATTATGGTTGATGACGATCGCATGCCAATTGGTAAAGATGAAAAAGTAGAAATGAAATCTGTTCGCTTTCGCACACTCGGCTGTTACCCATTAACTGGCGCAGTTGAATCAGAAGCAACAACTTTACCTGAAATCATTCAGGAAA
>Ga0209825_1001356_pt1 | contig 10744 bp, 7 predicted proteins | sample EN8Hudsemesocosm_FD_184631 | JGI IMG/M metagenome (GOLD analysis project Ga0209825, IMG submission 184631) | Methane-oxidizing microbial communities from mesocosms in the Hudson Canyon - EN8B Hudson Canyon (SPAdes) (version 2) | ecosystem: Environmental > Aquatic > Marine > Cold seeps | place...
ATCCAATATCCAAAATTTGTTAATCTTTGAGTCAAATCGCCTAGACAGACTAGCCATATTTTCTTTTTGTATTGCTGAGTTGAATTACAACCTAGCTGTGCGCATGCTCAATGATCGCTTCGGCATCCAGTGTCGAGGTGGTTGTTCGTGTGCGGGCACTTATGGACATCATCTTTTTGGTATCGACCAGGCTCAATCCAAAAAAATTACCGATATGATTGATGTCGGTGACTTGTCACAAAAGCCGGGCTGGGTAAGGATATCTCTGCATCCAACAATGACAGACAAGGAAGTGTTGTTTATTGTTGATAGTGTTAAATCTTTGGCTGAGAATCATCAGGATTGGTCTCAAGACTACGAGTTGAATGCAGAAAGTGGACAGTATCAGTTTTGCCTTAAACATTTCTCTTTAGAGTTTAAAAAACGCATAAATCAGCAATTGACTGCAAATTTTATCTAGTAAATTAACATTCATCATGAACTATTTTCTGTTCTGTAAAAAAAGTTCAATATAAGCCTTGTATTGCTGACTTGATGCTATATACTATTTTCCGTGGGTGTATAAATGTGCCTGCTAAGAAAGAAAAGTTGTTTTTTATTAATACTAAAGGAGAGTAATTTTGGAAGAACAAATTGCACTATTGACCGCTAATCTAGAGGCGGTCACTCAATCGGCACAGATCACAAACACCATGTTTGCTGAGACGTACTATTTTTTATCGATACCGCTGATGATGCTTATTCACGCAGGTTTTCTCGCCTATGAAATGGGCGCGACTCGCGTGAAAAATGTATTGTCTTCAGGTATCAAAAACCTCTTAGCGTTCGCGTTTACTATCGTGACGTTTTATTTCTTTGGTTGGTGGTTCTACTGGGCCTTACCAACTGGTTTTACCGGTTCAGAGGGTTACATGGCCATTTCTGGTATTGAGTATGCTAATGCTATAGCATTGCCTTGGGGTGATTCAGCACAATATATGGGGCCAAATATTGCCGATAATGCATCGGGTGTATTCTGGGGTGCTTTCGCTCTGTTCGCTGCAACAACAGCTTCTATCATGTCAGGTGCTTTAATCGAGCGTATCCAGACAGTGGGTTTCGTTATTCTTGCGATCATTCTTGGTTCAGGCGCATGGATTATTGCTGCAGCTTGGGGTTGGCACGCTGACGGCTGGCTGGTTACTGAGTGGGGTTTCCACGACTTTGGTGCTGCAGGTGTTGTGCACGCGGTTGCTGGTTTCTTCGCCTTAGGCGTATTATTTAACCTGGGTCCACGTGTTGGTAAGTTTAATGCAGACGGTTCGGCGAATCATATTGCTGGTCATAATATGCCGCTAACAGTTGTTGGCTTAATGTTAATCATCGTTGGTTTCTTCGGCTTCTTAATGGCTTGTATTATCCTTCCGGGTGAGGCATGGTCTTGGGCTGAAACAGGTACAACGATTTACGGTACGCGGATGACATTATCAGCGCTTGCTTTTAATATTGTTCTAGCGGTTTCAGGCGGTATTATTGGTGCCTGGGTTTTCACTAGAGATCCTTTCTGGATGATGTCTGGCGCTCTTGCCGGTATTATCTCGGTTGCTTCAGGTCTTGATATTTACTTTGGTTCGCAAGTAATCATCATCTCTTTAATTGCAGGTATTATCCTCAAACCTTGTGCTGATTTTGTAGAAAGCTTGGGTATTGATGACGCAGTCGGCGCGGTAACAGTACACGGTACTATCGGTATCTTTGGTGTACTAATGCTTGGTGTGATGGCTTCTGGCTATCCTGCACTGGATGCATACGCTCCTGAAGGTGCGGCAACAATTACCTTTGTTGGTCAGCTGGTCGGTTCTGTTGTGATGATCTTGATGGGATTGATTCCAGGCTATATCATCTCTGCCATTCTAAAAGCGGCAGGCATGTTACGTGTACCTGATGCTGTTCAAGAGAAAGGTCTTGACGTTGTTAAAGTGCCTGCGCAAGCATACCCTGAAGGTATGACTAGCCCTGCATCTGAAGATACTTAATCTAACTTAGGAGAATATTATGTTTGGATTTTCATTTGACTCATGGGCTGATGTAACTGACGCAATGTATATCGGCGTTGGTTCAGAAGGCACATGGACACTGATTGCCGTAGTATTTAGTGTTGTTGTTTTAGCCCTTGGCTTCAGCAGCGAGAAAGCGCACTACGACAAACATCAGTAAAACACTGTAAGTAAAACAAAAAAGGGCGGTATGAAAATATCGCCCTTTTTTATTGGTCAAGTCTTTTGTTTAGGCTTGATTCATTTTGCCCATTTTGTTATAAGTTTGACGAATGAGTTCGTTAGACTTCTTCAGATTTTTCCAAACATTAGTGTCAAATTCAACGGTTGCAGGCGTGTCGATTTTAAAGTGATTGTAGTTATCGATACCGCGCACAAGTGTTGCCGAATCCTCTTCGGTTTGGGTTTGAAACATATCGGTGCTGATGTAGTTAAAGTTAAGGCCGATACGACGCTCATTGCTTCTGTTAGAATGAGAAGTATGCAGGGTCCAGCCATGGTGTAGCGAAGCCTCTCCCGCTTTTAAAGGCACACAACATGACTGATCGTCTGAAATGCCTTCAACTTTTTGACCAAGGTGCAGTACGTTATCACTATCTTCTGTAATACTATGAGCAAGCTGGCCGTTGCTATGGCTGCCCGGCACCATGTGCATGCAACCGTTTTCGTCTGTGGCATCAGAAAGAGCAATCCAAGCAGAAACTTGCTTGTCGTCATTAAACCCCCAATAAGTGAGATCTTGATGCCAGCTGACGTGCGCATCAGAATGTGGCTCTTTGATAATAAAGGTGGCGTTATACAGTAAGATATTTGGCCCTAGTAAAGATTCAACACTGTCTAACAAAGTTTTATTAATTGCCAACTCGTAAACCATTGCTAAGGCAGTATGGATTTTGAATCGATAATGGAGCGAGCCAGTGTTCCTCTCTATAGCTTCGAGTGATTGCCGATAAGACAATGCTTTTTCGGTGTCAATAAGGCGCAACGGCGCATAATAACCATCCGCTTTAAATTGTGATTTTAACGTTTGCATACTATCCCCCACAGCTATAAACTTTGGGGGATTATAAAACCGTTTTAGACTTTAAGCAACAGTCTTGCAGGGTCTTCTAACGCATCTTTGATGGAGATTAAGAATTGCACCGCCTCTTTGCCGTCAATAATTCGATGATCGTAGGACAGCGCTAAATACATCATGGGTCTAATAACAATTTCACCATCAACCACCACAGCCCTTTCTTGCGTTTTGTGCATACCAAGAATTGCACTTTGAGGCGAGTTAAGAATTGGTGTTGACATTAGCGAACCAAAAACGCCACCGTTGGAGATGGTAAATGTACCACCCATCATCTCTTCAAGCGTTAAAGAGCCAGCTTGTGCTCTTGCAGCGTAATCGATAATGCCTTTTTCAATGTCGTGCATTGACATTTTGTGTGCATCACGCAACACCGGCACAACCAGCCCTCGATCTGAAGAGACTGCAACAGAGACATCACAATAACCGTGATATATAATGTCGTCACCATCAATGTAAGCGTTGACCGTTGGGTATTTCTTTAAGGCTTCAACAGTCGCTTTCACAAAAAATGACATAAAGCCGAGCTTGACGCCATATTTCTTTTCAAAAGCTTCTTTGTAGCTCTTTCTCATTGAAAGGATGGCAGACATGTCTACTTCGTTAAAAGTTGTCAGCATCGCTGTATTTTGTGTAGCTGAATGTAATTTTCTGGCAATTGTCTTTCTTAAGCGGTTCATTGGCACACGCTCTTCCATTCTATTGCTCGCAGAGGTGGAAGAAGTTTGTGGTGTGTTGACTTGGGTTGTGCTTGCCTTTTGTGGGTCAGGCGCTTGTTCCGCAGTTACAGAGTCATCGGTTTCATCCTCAGCCTGCATTTCAGGCTCTGATGTGGTTTCTTCTTTAGTTTCGGGATCTGATTCAGTTTCTTCAGGTTCGTTATCTTGAATTTCCGAACCTTCACTCATTAAGCCTAAGACCTGTTGAGCGCCAACTGTCTCTCCTTCTTGTGCAATAATTTCGCTTAGCACGCCTGCTTCTTCAGCTGGCACTTCAAGCACCACCTTGTCTGTTTCGATTTCTACAATAATGTCATCAACCTGAACATGATCGCCGGCGCTTTTGTGCCATACGGCAACTGTGGCTTCGCTAATAGATTCCGGTAATACTGGAACTTTTATTTCTATCATTTATTGTCTCCTAGCGCTCTTTAATGGGGACAATGCCCAGAGCTTGTTCAATTACGTAATTTTGGTTAATATTGTGAAGTCTAACACTACCTTCGGCAGGGGCGGAATAAAGGTCCCTGGCAACAATATCTAGCGTTTGCCCCTTCTTTGCGCAGTTCATAAAGTTGTGGCGAGAGGTGTACCAAGCGCCTTGGTTGATAGGCTCCTCTTGACACCAAACCAGTTCTTTTGCATTTGGATACTTGTCAAGCTCTGTATGGAGTGTTTCAGCCGGAAAAGGGTAGAGTTGCTCTAAGCGTAGAATGGCAACATTGTTTATTTGATCATCTTGACGACGGGTTAATAATTCATAAAATACTTTGCCGCTGCACATCACAATACGATTTACTTTTTTTGGTTTAATGTTTTCGTACTGTTCTTCATAAACATCTCTAAACTTTTCTTTAGTGAACTTATGCATGGGGGATGCGGCAAGTGGGTTTCTCAGTAAACTTTTAGGCGTCATAATAATGAGTGGTGCGCGAAATTTTCTCAGCATTTGCCTTCTTAGAAGGTGGAAGATTTGCGAGGCTGTTGTTGGTACACAAACTTGCATATTGTGCCCAGCACACAGTTGTAAAAAACGCTCAATTCGTCCTGATGAGTGCTCAGGACCCTGACCCTCAAGGCCGTGAGGTAATAACATCACAAGATTTGATAGGCGACCCCATTTGGCCTCTGCTGATGCAATAAATTGGTCGATAATGGCTTGGGCGCCGTTAACAAAATCACCAAATTGCGCTTCCCAAAGCACAAGGGCCTCTGGGTTGGCAGTGGCGTAGCCATACTCAAAACCAAGTACAGCCTCTTCAGAGAGAATAGAGTCAATAACCTGAACCCTACCTTGATTGTCATTAAGGTGCTGAAGCGGAACATAATCTTCAATACAGAGTTGGTTGTGAAGTACGGCGTGACGATGGAAAAAAGTACCACGACCGCAATCTTGTCCAGACAATCGAATTGAGATGCCACTATCTGCCAAGCTAGCGTAGGCTAATGTTTCTGCAAAACCCCAATCGGCATTGATTTTACCGTCTGCCATTTTTTGGCGTTCTGCCATTACTTTTTTGACTCTAGAATGAAGTTCAAAGCCATCGGGCAGAGTTTGTAATTTGGCGTTTAATTCCTTTATTTTTTTATGGGAAATCTTAGAACTATATGGTGCAGTCCATTCAGCGCCAAAATACTTCTCCCAGTCAAGTTTCCACTGGCGCTTCTTAGTGGGTGGAATGATATTGTAAGCAACGCGTTCACCGTCTTTAAGTTTTTTGCGGTAATCACTCACCATATGGTCAACTTCTTTTTGAGTGATAACATTCTTAGCCATCAGTTTTTCAGCATAGTGCACTCTCGTTGTTGGTAGATTGCGAATAGTCTCATACATCATTGGCTGGGTAACAGCTGGCTCATCAGCCTCGTTATGACCGTGACGACGGTAACACATAAGATCTATAACAACATCTTTCTTGTAACGCATTCTGTAATCTAGCGCAAGCTGAGTTACAAAGCTAACCATTTCTAGGTCCTCGGCGTTAACATGAAAAACTGGCGCATTAACCATTTTTACCACGTCGGTACAATAGTCAGTTGACCTTGCGTCATACTGTTTACTGGTGGTGAAGCCAATTTGATTATTAATAATAATGTGAATGGTGCCTTTGGTATTGTAGCCACGTGATTGTGACATGTTAAGGGTCTCCATCACAATACCCTGGCCAGAGAATGCTGCATCGCCATGGATAAGGACTGGCAGAATGGTTTCGCCATCTTTGTCACCAACGATTTCTTGATGGTAGCGAGCATAACCTTCAATCACCGGGTTTACCAGCTCCAAATGGGAAGGGTTAAACATTAAAGCAAGGTGAACTTTATCGTGAGAGGTGTCAATGTCGGATGAGAAGCCTTGATGGTACTTTACATCACCTGTTTGGTTTGCGGCAAGATCAAGTTCGCCGGCAAATTCTTTAAATAAATGATCTGCACGCTTACCCATAATATTAATCAGCACGTTAAGTCTGCCGCGGTGAGCCATGCCTAAACACACTCGTTTCATCGAGTACGAGCCCGAATGTTCTATTAGCACATTCAACAGCGGAATTAAGGAGTCACTTCCCTCTAGGGAAAAGCGCTTCTGAGCAACATATTTGTTATGTAGAAATTTCTCAAAAACTTCAGCAGCAGTGAGACGTTGCAATAACCATTGCTTGTACTGAGGGCTGTATTCAGGTTCAGAGTCATGGCTTTCAACTCGACTCTGGATCCAGCGCCTTTCCTCGATGTTGGGTATGTGCATGTACTCAACACCCAAGCTACCACAATAGGTCCTTTCAAGGGATTCAACCAGTTCTCGTAGGGTAGAGTGATGAGAGCCCTGATACGAGCCCGTGTCAAAAGACCTGTCTAGGTCAGACTCGTCCAAGCCAAATTCTGCAATATTAAAAGGCGGTGTGCCGTGGTGTCTCGGGCGACCTAAGGGGTCAATTTTTGCCCTAAGGTGACCAGAAAAGCGGTAAGCATAAATTAAGCGAAGTACACCGAGTTTTTGCAGGTTTTCAGTGGCGATTGGTTGCTGATTATTTGATTCAAAGTTATTTTCGCCATAACTGATGAAGCGCTCAATGACATCTTGATGTCCGTAAGGTTGGTTATTCATTATTTTGATGGTTTGAAGGAAAAGGAATTCAGAAAGTCAGAATTTCTTGATAAATAACCATTGTGATAAATTCGTGCTAAGAGTGGCAGGATAATTACTAACAAAATTGTTTTTAAAAAAGTCACATTGCGTGAATTGGTTATTTGTTACAGATTATAATGCTATTATGAAAAAAAACAGCTTTAATTGCATCTTTTTAGTAGAAATTAATTGCGTTTACTTTTATTTTAATAACCCAGTAAAACGTTGATACAAAGGTGTTTGCAAGGTATGATATTATTTTTACGGTTTAGTTCAGTTAAACTGATACAAGATTTGTAAATACATTGTAATTACTAAGGAAGAATGGGTGAATAATTTTTTAAAGATTCTTGCAGAAAAAGATTATATTTTGGCTGATGGCGCCACCGGTACAAATCTGTTTGGTATGGGCCTGGAAACAGGTGACCCTCCGGAACCATGGAATATTCATCATATTGATAGAATTAAGGCCCTTCATCAAGGTTTTGTCGATGCTGGTTCAGACCTTTTTCTCACAAATAGTTTTGGTGGCACTTCTTTTCGATTGAAACTTCATAAATTTGAGAACCAAGTATTTGAACTCAATAAGGCCGCTGCTATCATTGCTAGAGAAGTTGCAGATGGCGCAGACCGCTTGATTGTTGTGGCGGGATCTATGGGTCCAACGGGTGAGATGATTGAGCCGCATGGATTAATGACACCTAAACAGGCAACCGATGCTTTTAAAGCACAAGCTGAAGGCTTGGTCGAAGGTGGCGTTGATGTTTTATGGTTAGAAACAATGTACGCCATGGAAGAGTTGGAGGCGGCTGTCGACGCCATTAAAGATTTTGACTTACCAATTTGTGCGACCATGAGTTTTGATACAGCGGGAAAAACGATGATGGGCATCACCCCTGCTCATCTTGCCAAACGAGCGCAAGAGCTTGGTTTGGTCGGTTTTGGTGCTAATTGTGGCGTTGGCGCGCCTGACTTATTGGCAACTATAACTGATATTGGTCGCCATGTTGACTCTAACACCAAGGTTATTTCTAAAGCCAACTGTGGTATTCCCGAATATCGTGAGGGCGAAATTGTCTATACAGGTACTGAGAAATTGATGGCCGAATATGTTCACTTGGCGCTTAACGCGGGTGCAAAAATTGTCGGTGGTTGTTGTGGTACAAGTTTTGAACATGTTCGTGCGATGAGAAAAGCGATGGACAATCACCAAATGAATAGCCAGCCAAGTATGGCTGATATTGAATCTAAGGTCGGCGAAATGTCTGCAGGTTCAAAAGCTATTTTTGCAGGTGATGATAGCGCACCTGTTAAAACGCGCAGAAGTCGTCGAGGGCGTTAATTTTCCTCAAAATAAATAACTGAAGTAAATTTTTCGACATTTATGAACCTGTTTTATTCAAATTTATGAGGGTTATATTTTTTGTATTTTAGCTCTAATTGGCCTACTTTGTAAGTGATTTTTCCATATCCATCAACAGTCCTAACTTTGGGTTAATTTCAATTTGTTGGAGTTTTTGTTGAACAAATTATGTTATCATGAAGACAATCGCAATATTCTTTTGCGTTATTTTTCTTGATTTTTAATAAATAACTATAAAATGAGCTCTCCAAAGAAAGGTGTATCAATTATTGACAAGGAGCTACCCAGTTTTAGTAGCGACAAGCAGTTAGAGGCGTCTATCGGCAAACAAGTCAAAAGTGCGCGCAAAAGCGCAGGGGTGACCTTACAGCAGCTATCCAAACAATCCTTTTTATCAGCAAGTATGCTGTCGAAAATTGAGAACGGTCAAATCAGCGCCTCTCTTAAAACAATTCAGCTTATTTGTCATGCGCTAAACATATCAATTACTTCTTTGTTTCAGCAATATGACAGAAACGTTGAGCCAACCTTTGTCGAAAGTGGTGAAGGGCTCACAATTGAACGCGCAGGGACCCATGACGGGCGGCATTATCAATTACTTGGTCATACGATGGGTGGAGACCTTAAGGTTGAGCCTTGTTTAATTACTATCACCAACCGTGATTATGAGTTTCCCGAATTCCAACACAATGGTGTTGAGTTTATTTACATGCTCAAGGGAAAGATGGAATATTTCTACGGTACAAAGGTCTATCACTTCTCTGCAGGCGATTCTCTTTACTTTGATTCAGAGACACCACACGGTCCTAAAAAAATCCTCAGTAAAGAATGCCAATTCCTGGCAGTTATCTGTTCCGCCCAGATTTAATCCTATAACAGCAGGTGTTGCTGCATAAGAGTGCTATCTAGCGCTGGTTTTCTGTAGCTGTTTAATTTTGCTAGCATCAGTCGTTAATAAGCAAAGATAGTTAAGTATCTATACCTATTTACAGAAAATAACCAATGCATGGAGTTGTGTTCCTGAAAATCAACAATATTTCTTGACAATGGAATGTTGGTAGGCGTATACTTGCTATTCAATTTGTGGCGTGAAGTAAAGATAATATCAATGGGTATGCACAAACAATAGGCTTGACTTGTTGATATATCATTATTTGATCCACAGATTTACTGACGCAAGTTTTGTCTATTGTTTTTTAATAAATAGACCGAATAAGAGCAGAGGGCCACTGATCTTGTAAAAGATTAATTTTTTTATTTATTCGGAGAGATTAAATGACAGATTTAGAACTTCACGTAAACGAACCAGGCAGAGCTGAGCTGGTTAAAGAAGTAGCAAGAAAAATCGAAGCATTAGGCGTCACTTACGTTTACTACCAATTCGTATCAGTTACTGGTCGTATTGTTGGTAAAGGTATTCCAGGACGTCACTGGGAGCGTTTAGCTGAAAAAGGTTTTCAGCTAGTATACGGCTCAACAGCTAACTTATTTATTGACCGTCACGGCGACTACATTGGTTATGGCCCAGAAGCTTCTGAGCTTGTTGGTCTTCCAGATCCAGATACTTTCTGTCAACTTCCGTGGGATAAGCGTGTCGCACGTGTTTTCTGTAGACTTTACAGAAACCGTGAAGAGCGTGAGAACCCAGGTCAAGCATTAACGTCGGACTGTCGTGGTAACTTGCACAGAATTCATAAAGAATTCCAAGAAAAGCATGGTTTAGACATGCGCTGTGGTACTGAGCCAGAAATGATGTGGCTTAAGAAAGGTGAAAACGGCATGCCTAACGGTGGCGTTACTAAGCCTAACTGTTATCATATTGATCAATTCGAAGAGCTTCGCCCTGTATTCATGAAGGTCATTGAATATTCAGAGAAAATGGGTCTCGATATTATTCAAGGTGACCACGAAGACGCTCCGGGCCAGTTAGAGCTTAATACACAGTTCGACGATGTATTGCGTAACGCTGACCGTTTAACAACTTACCGTCAAATTTGTGCACAAGTTGCACGTGAGTTTGGCCTTATTGCTTGCTTCATGTCTAAGCCGTTTATGGGTGTATCAGCCTCAGGTTGTCACCATAACATGTCTTTGTGGAAAGGTGGTAACGAGATATTCAAACCAGAAATCGCTGGCGACACAGATGAATTGCCTGGTATGCCGGGTTGTTTCACTTACCGTGAAGGTGGTGACAACACATTTATGCCGGATCCATCAATCGACGAGAAAATGCCAGGACCAATCGGCCTTAACTCTATCGGTGGTGTAATCGCGCATTTGCCAGCATTGACTTCAATCGGTTCTTCGACAGTAAACTCTTACCGTCGTCTTTGGGACACAGGATTTTGGGCGCCAATCTTTGCTGACTGGGGTTACCAAAACCGTACATGTGCTTTGCGTGTATCTGCGCCAGGTCGTTTTGAATAC
>Ga0209825_1001364_pt1 | contig 10677 bp, 8 predicted proteins | sample EN8Hudsemesocosm_FD_184631 | JGI IMG/M metagenome (GOLD analysis project Ga0209825, IMG submission 184631) | Methane-oxidizing microbial communities from mesocosms in the Hudson Canyon - EN8B Hudson Canyon (SPAdes) (version 2) | ecosystem: Environmental > Aquatic > Marine > Cold seeps | place...
AGTCCAGCATTTGATATGTCACCAGTTGTTGAGTCAAGACTTATAGGGCTGCCATCTTCAGAGATTAACGTGAAGGTGCCGGAATAGAGCTCGTCAACTGCTAGGCCTACTGATTCGGTAGTTGCCCCATCATCTTCAAGAAAAATATTTCTGCCGTCTGCAGCGATTAACTGAATACCAACTGTAGGGTTTCCATCAAAAACCGCGGTAACACCGGTTTGACCCGAGCTTAGGTTAATAGAATTAGCAACATTTTGTAGGTTAGCGATATCTTCAAGGTTTGCGCTGGTAGATACATCAATTGAAATTCCGTTAATAGTGATGTTGGAATTTACGTCGATGCTAGTATAATTTGTGCCTACAATTGAGGTTTGATTAACAACGGCCTCAACGCCTGTGGAGTCGGACACGTTGTTAATAGCAGCGGCTTTGGCTATTGCGCTTGAATCCTGGTTGGCACTTGAGAAAGCGTCATCGGTACCACTTGATGCGCCAACAGCAATGCCGTTAATGACTAAATCGCCAGCCGTCATGGGGTTATTGTCAGCATCGGATGTGATTCCGTCGCCAAGCGCTGCACCTAATTGGTCAACGGTGGCGCCCTCTATACTAACCGTAACGTTTTCTCCTTCATTGGCACCAATTTGAAAGGTGACGCCTGAGAAAGAACCGTCAAGTAGTTTGGTGCCGTTGAAGTTAGTTTGATCCGAAACTCGTTTTATTTCAGCTTTAAGCTGTTGGACTTCTTGATCAAGTGCTTGCCGATCAATAGCACTGTTTGTGCCGTTTGCAGATTGTAGTGCTAGATCTCTAATTCGCAGTAGGTTGTTGGTGATTGACCCCAGTGCGCCTTCAGCTGTTTGCGAAAGCGAGACGCCGTCGCCTGCATTTCGAATAGAAACATTCAGGCCTCGTATTTGTGAATCAAACCTTGTTGAAATGGCGAGACCCGCTGCATCATCTTTAGCGCTGTTTATACGTAGTCCTGATGACAGCCTTTGTAAAGCTGTTTGATTTGCTGATTGTGACTTATCCAGATTACGCTGTGCGTTAATTGACGCAATATTGGTATTGATGATTTGAGGCATTGTATGCTCCTACTTATCTTCTATACCGGTGGGCAGTATTCCCTGAATATTAGGAAAGGTAACAACCGGCTACATTTAAGTTTTAAAGTTTTAATTTCACAGTATGAATTAATCATTTCTGCGCTTAACCGCTTTAAAGCATTTGCTGTGCCAGTTTTTTTTGTAAGGTTGTAACTAGCTGATTATAAACAGTAAATAATGCCTGGTAGCGGGCGTTAAAATCTGTTCTTAAAAGTGTGGGCGGCAATGTGAGGTTTTTATGGCGGATGATTGCCGCTTTTAATGAGGTGTTTATGATGTTCTTTGTAATACAGTGGGCGCTTTTCACTTTGTACTATTTTAATAAGTATAACATTTTGTAACATTCTTTTTTTAAAAAAGTCTAAAGTAATATTTTATTGTGCCGTTAAGAGTATCAACTGGTGATGCGCACTGCGTTCAATTTAGAATTGCGAGCTCGCGTTGACCTTCATTCAATCAGATAATGATTGTTAATTGAATCGGAGAAGCGAAATGCCTCAAATTATCAATACCAATATTGCGTCGCTCAACGCACAGCGTAACCTTAATAAGTCGCAAAATGAGCAGAGTGTTGCCTTGCAACGTTTATCATCCGGTTTACGTATTAATGGTGCGAAGGATGATGCGGCGGGTTTAGCGATTTCAAACCGTATTGATTCACAGGTTAGAGGTTTGAATGTTGGTACACGTAATGCGGGTGATGGTGTATCACTGGCACAAACAGCTGAAGGCGCATTAAACAGTGTGACAAGTTCATTGCAGCGTATGCGTGAGTTGGCATTACAATCAGCTAACGGCTCTAACTCTGAATTAGAGCGAGCTTCTCTACAAGAGGAAGTTGAACAGTTAAAAGCGGAAATCGCAACCGTGACAGAAAATGCGAATTTTAATGGTAAAAAACTATTAGATGGTTCATTTCAAAATACGAGCTTTCAAACCGGTGCAAACGTAGGTGAGACTATTAAAGTATCGATTGCTGAAGTTTCTGACGAAACTTTAGGAACGGATGCAACGTCGGGTGTATCGTCAATATCTTCTAACCTTACTGATCGACCTAATGCACTAGCGCAGGGTGATCTTGTAATTAATGGTGCGGCAGTTGGTGCTTCTGATGCTTCAGCGGATGGGGCTTCTTCAGGTAGTCAGGAATTTAGTTCAATTTCGGTAGCGGCGGCTATCAACAAAGTTTCAGATATTTCGGGTGTTACAGCTACCGTTAATGAAACTTCGGCTGGTGGTGTAGATGTAACGGCTGCGGGTGTTTCGGCCGCTGCGATAGCAATCACTGTAAATGGTACCGCTATTTCTGTTGGTGGGTCAGGTATTGCTGGGAATGTCGCGGCAGATCTACAGGGCGTAGCGGAGCAAATAAACCTTTATAGTGGTCAAACAGGTGTAGTCGCTTCGGTTGATGAGGCAAACTTAGCATCAGGTGTTACTTTAACGGCTGCAGATGGACGAAATATAGTTATTGGTGGGGCTGATGGAGCAAATGCCGGTATATCGGGAGCGGGTGCTGAAACCTTCACAGGGTCATTTACATTAGTATCAAAAGATGGAAGTGATATTGATGTGACAAGTAACACGGGTGCCTCGCTAGAGAATGCAGGGATTGAGGTTGGTACTTATAGTGGTGTTAAAGCAACTGCTAATAGTGACACGCTTGGTGGAACTGCATTAGCATCGGGTGATTTAGTGGTGAACGGGGTTGCTGTTGGGCAAACCTTGTCTTCGTATGATACTGCTTCTACTGCTAATGGTGAAGCAAGTGCAATTTCTGTTGCAGCAGCAATCAATTTGGTTGGTGATCAGTCTGGGGTAACTGCTTCGGCAAATGCTACGCAGCTAACATCGACCGCTCTTGCTGCCGATACCGCAGGTAATGCATCTATCAATGGTGTGACTATCGAATTTGCAGCGGGCACAACGGGTACTGCATCAGAGCAGGTTGGACTTGCAGTCGATGCGATTAATGCGAAATCTGCTCAAACGGGTATAACTGCAAATGTTGTTGATGATGACCAGTATGAGTTGATAGCAGCGGATGGTCGTAATATTGATGTTGGTAACGTTACGGCAGCAGGTTTGACGGCTACAACCGTAACATTCGGGTCTGTTAAGCTTGAATCTGGTGGCCCTATTGAGATCTCAACGCAAGATCCAACTGCAATTACCAATTCTGGCTTTGAAGTAGGGTCCTTTGGTGGCTCTGAAAGTGGTCAGCAACTTAAAGATATCGATATCAGTACAGAGGCGGGGGCTGAGGCTGCAGTCACGGCGCTTGATAATGCGATTAATCAAGTGGCAAGAGAGCAAGCGAAGTTAGGTGCGATTCAAAACCGTTTTGAGTCAACTATTTCAACGAATGCGGTTAACAGTGAAAACTTATCGGCTGCTAGTTCGCGAATCAAGGATGCTGATTTTGCTGCAGAAACTGCGGCGCTATCAAGATCTCAGGTTCTACAGCAGGCAGGTATTTCAGTATTGTCGCAAGCGAACTCACGACCACAGCAAGTGTTATCGTTACTACAGTAGGGTGGTAAGGGAATCGCTTAGTGAATCACCGGTTTTAGTATAATACTAAAACCGGTTTACTAGTTATAAGATAAGAACGAGGTGTAATATGGGCGACGTAAAAATAAGTGGTGTAGATCAGTCTGCTCAACGGGTCGTTACTATGCCGTTGTCTCAAAACTCAAAAGGTTCAGAGGCGGGTTTAAATGTTAATGCTTCCGGTGTTAAGTCCGGTCAGGCCGCTCAAGCTCAGCAAAAAGTTGAAGGTCAAGAGGTTGATCAGAAAAATGTTGAAAAGGCGGTGACTAAGTTGAATGACTATGTTCAGTCTGTTCAACGAAACTTGCAATTCAATCTGGATGAAGACTCTGGTAAAACGGTGATTACAGTGGTGGATCGTAATACTTCTGCTGTGATTCGACAAATACCTGATGATGTGGCGTTGAAGTTGGCGCAAGACTTGCAGCAAGATGAACCATTGAGTTTATTTAACGCAAAAGTGTAATGCGCGGCAATCGTTAACATTATTTTACAGGGTAAAAGGTAAACTTTTACCCTTTTTTGCCGATATACTCTTTATAAGTAATGCAGTAACGACTGTGTTGCAGGGCGTTATTCGACAGCTTTCATTTATTATGTAAGTTAGTTGTAGGTAAAGGTGGCAAAAATGGCAAGTATTTCTTCGGTAGGTATTGGCTCCGGTGTTTTAACCAGTGAGTTGATCGATAAGCTGGCTGGTGCCGAGAGAGCGCCGACTGAAGCGCGTCTTGATAATAAAGAATCTGAAATAAATGCTGAATTATCGGTGTTTGGGTTAATTCAGTCTGCCATTACTGAATTACGCCTACCTGCGCGAACCCTTTCTAATCCTGATCTATTTGATTCTAAATCTGCTACTTCTGGTAGCTCCGCATTTTCAGCTGTGGTTGACTCAAGTAGTGCTAGCACAGGTTCGTATCAACTTGAAGTGAATGCATTAGCCGTTTCACAAACTCTAACCACTAGAACCTTGCTTAACGATTCCGATACTACAGCTTTAGGGACCGGATCCTTAAGTATTACTGTTGGTGGCACAACAGCAAATGTAGTGATCGATAGTTCTAATAACACGCTTGAAGGCATTGCAGCAGCGATCAATGAAGAATCAAGTTTAGGCGTTACAGCGACTGTTCTAAATACTGGCTCGGGTTATAAATTAGTGCTGAACTCTGATGAAACCGGTATTGCCAATGAAATTGAAATACAGGTAACGGATACTGGGGATGGAAGTGATACGGATGAGAACGGGCTTTCACGTTTATCTTATACCGCAGGCGCTTTAAATTTAGATTTAAGTCAAGCTGCGGTTGATGCAGCGTTTGAATTAAACGGTGTGCCAATAACGCGTTCTTCAAATACGGTTGATGATGTTATTCCTGGTGTTACGCTTTCGCTTACGGGTACGAATGATGGTGCGCCATCGAGTTTAGTGGTCGCAAATGATACAGAGGAAGTAGTCACTAAAGTAAAAGAATTTATCGAGAAGTTTAATGCCCTTCAAACCCTGATTAACGATAACAGTGAATTCGATCCTTCGGGAGCTTCTGAAAATGGTCTTCTACTTGGTGACGCAACTACACGAACCATGATGGCTCAAGTAAGAAGGGTTCTCGGTAATGCAGTGGGTGGGCTAGAAAGTGCAAATGTAAGGTCTTTGTCTGAAGTTGGAATTTCAACTGACTACAAAACCGGTTTGTTAAACTTTGATGAGTCAACGTTTAATAAAAAATTAGCGTCTGACCCTAAAGATGTTGCTGCTATATTTGGTGAGCAAGGGCGGGTTTCTGATAGTCAGGTAAAGTTTGAAACCGCTAGTATAAATACTAAGCCAGGGTCCTATGCAATCAATGTGACAACGGCAGCTACCAAGGCAGAATTGTCTGGTACGGTTAGTTTAACTGCGAGTACAACGATTGATGCCAATAATGATAACTTTACGCTTATGGTTGATGGTATCACTAGTGGTGAAATCACTTTAGATGCCGCAGCTTATACTCAGGAAGAGCTTGTTGTTGAACTACAAACTAAAATTAACCAAGACTCGGCATTGGCCGCTGCAGGGAAAACGGTCACGGTATCGCTTGATGGCTCGAACCAAATAGTAATTAATTCAAATAATTATGGTTCAAGCTCTAAAGTTGAGCTAACAGCTGTCGATACAAATACTGCGGCGCAATTAGGTTTAAGTGTCGGCGTTGGAACAGATGGCGTTGATATTGAAGGAACAATCAATGGTGTTGCAGCAACTGGAAGTGGGCAAGTTTTAACTGCGGCGACAGGTGATGATTCTGAAGGTATTAGAGTTACTGTTGATGGTTCTGCAACAGGTGATCGTGGCACGGTTACTTATATTGAAGGAGTAGGGGAGCAGTTTGTCGATCTGATCACACGTTTTGTGACAACAGACGGCGCTTTGACCTCTAAAACTGATCGTTTAAATAGTGAGTTGTTATTAATTGCTGAAGAACGAGCGGATTTAAATACCAGAATTGAAAGTCTAACTGCTCGATTGGCAAGGCAGTTTACTGCTGCTGATATTATTATATCGCAGCTCAACAGTACGGCAGAATTTGTACAGAAACAGCTTGATGCCTTAGCTGGCACAGGTAGTGATTAATAGTTTAAAGTAGCGTTTAATTGACTAAGTTCAGTCGGTTAAAAATGCATAAAAAGTAGGAGAATAGCATGAATGCATTGCATCAGTATCAGTCGGTTAATGCACAAACCAGTGTTGTGGATGTTGATCGTCATCAGTTAATTCAATTGCTTTTTGATGGGGCTGTTGAGCGTATTAATATGGCGAAGTCTAGGATTCAAGCTAAAGATTTCGAAGGAAAAAATAAGTTAATTAATCGTACGATTGAAATTATAGCGGGATTAAGAAGCTTCTTGGATTTTGAAAAAGGTGGAGAGATTTCTCAAAATCTTTCTGACTTATATTCTTATTGTGAGCACAGATTACTTCAAGCTAACATGAAAAATGATCTGGAAGCATTGGATGAAGTAGCTAACCACATTAAAACAGTACGGGAAGGTTGGACTGGAATTCGTCAAGAGGCGCTTGATAAAGGTTTTATCTAAGCTGTAGTAATACTTTAACACTGAGGCGCGTTGCGCCCCAGTGTGTAATCTCAGTTATACTTCGATTATTGCTGTTGTGTCTTCACCACCAAACGCATTTAAAACATCTGGAATTAAGCGATCAAATTCAAGCGTCATAATGGCGAAACTTGCGTCAAATGCGCTTGCTGCATCTTCTGCATTTGCGTCATCTAGCTGGTCTTGTAATACATCTCCAAATTTTATTCGTTTAACCGCTAAATCAGACCCTAGCATGAAGGTGACATTCTCTTGCCACTCAACGGCGAGTTTTGTTACTTCCATACCTGATTGAATTTGCTGCTCTATCTGTTCTTGATCTAGCTCCAGACCTTTGTATTTAATGCTGCCTTTTTCTTCACCGGTAGAGGTTAGTTCACATTCATATCCTATGGTGATGTTTTCAGGCAAGCTAGAATCTTTCGTTACCCAATGTGTCATGACTGAACTTGGTGCTTGCTTAACAACGGGTAGGCGAATAGGTAACGAACCAATTGTTTTTCGTAAGTAACTGGTAAATTCATCTGCGACCTTCGCTGAAGCGGTATTAATCACCATATAACCTTTGCTTGGTGATAGGTAGGCAAAATGACGGCTGGTTCGTGTAAAGGATTTCGGGAGTAATTGTAAGGTGATTTCTTCTTTAAGCTCAGCTTTTTCTTTTCGTGTTACTTTGCGATGTTGCTCTTCTTCTATTTGATTAACTTTTTCTTGTACTTGTTCGTTGACCACTGAACCCGGTAAAATACGCTCTTGCTTCTGCAGGCATATCATCCAATAATCCTGTGAGATGTGTACGAGCTGATCAGAATGTTTTTGTAGTGGGCTAGTCCAGCCTAATTGATAAATATCATTAGGGCCGCAAGGGCTAAAAGGTGATTCACTTAAAAGAGTTTCTAATGCATCGCTGCTCATTTCAAAGGGTTTGCTAAAACGATAAAAGAGAATATTTTTAAACCACATATGACGTTAACTGCCTTTTTCTTGTTGATTGAATGTACTTGTAGATTGAAATTAAATTAGGTTTTTATGTATTATGCGCATCTAATATTCGCTTGCCAAGCGCTAATATAAGTTACTTTAATTTGGAAATATAAGTGTCTGATAATAAACAAAAAGATAATAAGGTTCTTTTGCTGTATTCGACCTCAGGTTGCCATCTGTGCGAATTAGCTAAGGCGCTTGTTGATAATGTTCCTTTATCGCATCAGTTTACCTTAAAAATTATTGATATCGCTAACAATGACAGATTATTTGAAAAATACGGTATTAGTATCCCTGTCATTAAATTTGAGCACTCCCCGCAAGAATTATTTTGGCCGTTTAATTTTGAAGAATTGATGTCATATCTAGAAATCTCTGATGCAAATCATTAAGAGCTGCCTCTAGAAAAGTAGGTTGTGATGATAGAAGCGAACCCCAACAAAGATTGACGCAATGCAGATGTTGGGATTCATTTCGTTTATCATCAACCTACAAGCTATGCTTGTCTGCTATCTACCAATCTCTAGTAGAGTAATTTGTCGGCGTCAAAATTGTATCGCTGGCTGTTTCAAAGGTCTCAGGATAATCTAAAGTATAATGTAAACCTCTGCTTTCTTTTCGTTGAATTGCAGAGCAGATAATTAAATCGGCAACCGTCACGAGATTGCGTAACTCAAGTAAATCATTGGTGACACTATAGTTACTATAATAATCCAGTATTTCTTGATGCAATAAATCAACGCGATGTTTTGCGCGCTGTAAACGTTTATTAGTTCGTACAATACCAACGTAATCCCACATAAAGCGACGAAGTTCATCCCAGTTATGAGCAATAACAACGTCTTCATCGGAGTCAGTTACTTGTGACTCATCCCATACCGGTGCTTCTGGAGGCGAGGGGATTTGGTCAATTTTACGATTTATATCTTTTGCAGCTTCTTGTCCATAAACAATACATTCAAGTAATGAGTTACTTGCCATACGATTTGCGCCATGGAGGCCTGTAAAAGAAGCTTCACCCACTGCGTATAATTGATTAATGTCAGTCCGGCCTCGATAATCAACCATAATGCCGCCACAGGTATAATGGGCCGCAGGCACAATCGGGATCGGTGATTTGGTGATATCAATGCCAAATCCGAGACAGGTTTCATAAATAGTGGGGAAGTGCGATTTAATGAAGTCGTCAGGTTTGTGGCTAATATCCAGTAATAAATGGTCTGCGCCAATGCGTTTCATTTCGTGATCGATAGCGCGGGCGACGATGTCTCTTGGAGCGAGTTCTAAGCGATCATCAAATCGATGCATAAACCGCTCGCCATTAGGCAGTAATAAATGGCCACCTTCACCGCGCACGGCTTCAGTGATTAAAAAAGATTTTGCTTGTGGATGATACAGGCAGGTTGGATGGAACTGATTAAATTCCATATTGCCAACTCGACAGCCACTACGCCAAGCCATTGCAATACCGTCACCACTGGCGCCGTCTGGGTTGCTGGTATATAAATAAGCCTTACTTGCGCCACCAGTTGCGATAATGACAAAGCGTGCCCGAAACAATTCTACGTGATTATCGTTACGGTTCAAAACGTATGCTCCGACACACCTGTTGCCAGGTAAGCATAATTTTTTGTGGGTGATTAAATCAATGGCAACACGGTTTTCATGTATGTCTATATTCTTAGCGGCCTCTGCTTGATCACACAAGGAGTTGGAAATTGCGAGCCCTGTGGCATCGTCAGCATGAACAACTCGACGGTGGCTATGTCCGCCTTCCTTTGTTAAATGGTAATCATCTGTCGAACCGGATTCATTGTTTTTTGTGAAATCAACGCCTTGCTCAATCAACCACTCAATACTGTTTCGACCATTTTCGGCGGTTAGACGTACTGCATCCTTATTACACAAACCCGCGCCAGCGTTGAGTGTATCTTTTATATGTGACTCAATATCGTCATCATCACTTAATACGGCAGCAATGCCGCCTTGAGCCCAGGGTGTAGAGCCGCTTGCGAGTGATGCTTTAGAAATTACGGCAACTGATACGCTTTTGCTTAGGCATAGCGCTGCACTTAATCCAGCTGCTCCACTGCCAATGATAAGAACGTCGTATAAAAAAGAAGCTTGCATAATCTAGGGTCTTTAAAAAAATCAGCACATATTATTAACGGATTGAACTAAATTGCAAATCTCTAGTCTCTTTAATTAACGAATATATTTTAAAGAACAGTCTAAATCGGCTGAACAGGGTGTCAAAATGTCGAGCAATCTTGCTTTAAAGAGCAAAAAGGGCGTAACTTCGTTAGTTGAGTGTAGTTCTTTGGAAAGTACATGTAGCAATCAGGTCAAAGGCGTTTTAATTACAGCGCTTCTAGGAGATAATGCTAATAGCCATTTTTGTCAGACACCGTTTGGAACTAAAAACACCTCAAATCCTATGCATCGACCTAATTCAGCACCACTAAACGATAGCGCTTCTGCTCTTTCAGTCGATCAGAAACTAGTGCTACGTGTTCAAAAAGGGGATAAAAAAGCGTTTGATATGCTGGTGATTAAATACCAGGGAAAAGTTGCATCGATTATTTCACGTTACGTTAAAGATCATCATGAAATTGCTGATGTGAGTCAAGAAGCATTTATAAAGGCGTACCGAGCGCTGGCGAATTTTAGAGGTGAGAGTGCTTTTTATACCTGGCTTTATCGAATCGCGATCAATTGTGCAAAGAATTATCTAACTTCTAAAGGGCGGCGACCACCTGCAGCTGATGTTGATATTGATGATGCAGAATATTATTCAGGCAATCAGCGTTTAAGTGATAATGCTACGCCTGAGAGCTTATTGAACAAAGAACAGCTTGAGAAGGTTGTTAATGATGCCATTATTGCACTACCTGAAGATTTACGTGTTGCGCTGACACTTAGAGAGTTTGAT
>Ga0209825_1001383_pt1 | contig 10510 bp, 6 predicted proteins | sample EN8Hudsemesocosm_FD_184631 | JGI IMG/M metagenome (GOLD analysis project Ga0209825, IMG submission 184631) | Methane-oxidizing microbial communities from mesocosms in the Hudson Canyon - EN8B Hudson Canyon (SPAdes) (version 2) | ecosystem: Environmental > Aquatic > Marine > Cold seeps | place...
TATTTCCATATGCTGGGCTGTGCCATATTCTGCGATGTTTAATAAATAGTCTTCGTTTTCCGCCGTCGCGATTCGAGTCATCGCCCGCACTTTAGAAAAACTGAGTTCGCCTTTTTGAAAGGCTGTATTGATAGCAGGTAAGCCTTCTAATGCCCGAGCAGCCCTTACCTTTTCTCGAGCAGCACTCATAGCAATGCCGCATTTCCAATTTAACCAATGGGCACAAGAACGGATACCGTAGCCTGCCCAAGCTTTGCGACGATCAAACTCGGCAATGAGTTTTAAAAAGCGGTAATTGGCGGCGTTTATTTGACCAGAAAGCAGTGTGATTTGATCGGCGAGCTGATCGTTATCTTCAGATATATCGAGCAAGGAAGGAGTAGGTCTATCACTATTATTTTCATAGTGGGGTTCGTTATTCTTTTCAGATATTCCTTGATACTGAATTCCCAGTTTATTATCAATTAAACTTTCAATTTTTACGGCATACATAAGGCCACCAGAAACATCAAATTAACTCTATTAATTTTAGTTCATAGTGGCCTTACAACAATGAAATACATCTATTTTTATAGATTAAATATCACTTAGAACGACTAGCATTAAGCTAACTAACCCCTATAAATTATTAGCTAATATTAAAACTCTTGATGCGCTTCTATGTCACTATATAAATTATACCAACAGGCCTTTTCAGATAACCAGATGTGCTTACTTTCTCGATAATCGGTATTCATCATAGTACTGTCATTTAGCGTCCCTAAGCGTAAGATTATAAAATCTGTATTATCACGTTTGGCGTAAATTTGGCTGCCGCAGTTTGAGCAAAAGTGGCGCTGCTTACCTTCAGAGGATTGATAACTTTTTAATTGCTTTAAATCATCTTGCAATGAAAAATTCTGATCTTCTATCTTTGCCACACTGGAAAACGCACTGCCATGAGCTTTGCGACATTTAATGCAATGGCAATGCATGATGCTACCAATGTCTTGGCCAATGCTGTATTTAATATCGCCGCACAAACAACTTCCGGAAATAGCCGTCATATTCTTCCTTCCCTAAATCACGATAGTAATGATATATAATGGGCTTATTATTACGTTTAATATTTTATATTGCCAGACATAGGAATTAGATAATGAGCAAAGAAAATTTAGAGAATGGCCTGAAAATTCGCCGCGAAGTAATGGGCGAAGCCTTTGTCGACAAAGCCATGGGCAATACAACGGCCTATATGGAGCCGACACAAGAATGGATCAATGAACATGGCTGGGGTTCCGTTTGGCAACGTGAGGGCCTAGACCGCAAAACTCGTTCATTGGTGACAGTCGGGATGTTAGCGGCGATGAAAGCCTCTACTGAGATCAAAGGCCACATTCAAGGGGCCTTGAACAATGGTGCTACCCCAGAAGAGATCCGTGAAGTACTGTTGCATTCCGCTGTCTATGCGGGTGCTCCTGCCGCTCAGGAAGCGTTTCGCGCCGCTAAGGACTTATTAGAAGATAAGTTTTAGCTGTTATTGATTAGACTAATAGTTTCACCATGCACGTATTTACAATACTACTCTCTGTACGTGCTTGGAATATAGCGATAGTGGCCCGTGATTGGGTAATTAAACAACATATCCTCTAGCTCTGGCCCAGCACCGATATTATGAACAGTCATAGGATTTCCGCTAATTGAGGATACCTTGTCGGTCACAATGCCTATGTGCGGTAAATTACCGGATACCATCCAAGTGACCAAGTCCCCCGCTTTATAATCTTCTGCCTTATCAGAGACTGCGAGTTTATTCCCCTGCCTAGTTAGAAAGACTTGTAAATTGGGTACCCTACGGTGGTCTATGTTTCTATCTGTCGAGTTAAGCCCCCATATTCGCGGAGGGATAGGCATTGAAGTTCGCAGCCATATCTTCATGAACAAGCTTTTGTAGGTCTGTTCCTATGGCACGATAGGCTCTAATGATTACGTCGGTACATACACCTATATTGCTTGGTACATCACCGTTGGGGTATGGGATTGAGAGGTAGCGGGCATCGTAGCGTACTCTCTGTGTAGTCCGTTCTATGGCGGCCTCTGTGATGGCTAAGGTGAAGCTCTCTGCTGTCGATATTGTTGGAATAAATATCAACACGAATATGGCGAGTTGAAACAATATATATTTGTTAATAATCTACACCTATAGATTTTTAGTTATTTTCAGGACTATAGTCATTATATTAAATACAGTTATATTGTTTACGCTCTTTGTCGGTAATAGGCTTGGCCTGCCTCATTTGCATATCAAAATCTTTGATTGGAACGAAAGAGTAAAAATAACCTGGGGTAAATAATTCTTTATTCAGTTGACCTTTATCAACACTCAATCGATGAAGGTGATTAAGATTCTTCCAGTTTGGAAATTCACTAATTTTTGTTTTATCAACCCCCATCTCCCCTAACAGAGGCAAATGGAATATGTTCTCAAAATTTTCAATAGGGTTTCCCGCGACCCAGAGTTTTTCTAAACACAAATTATCATCTAAACCTTCAATTTTAGTGATTTTATTATTAGACAAATCTAAAACATTCAGTTTCTTGAGCTTTTTTAAACCACTAACTTTAGTAATTTTATGATCATTCAATATCAAAGTTTTAAGCTGGGTATTACCATCAAGTCCTTCTACTCTATCTAGCTTCCCAACATTTAATTCAAGGATCTCTAAATTTTTGGCCGCATCTAGCCCCTTTAAACTAGTTACCGGCACATGATAAGTAATTATCTGCTTTAACTTCGGCATAGCACTTAGAAAACTAAAGTCATTAATACCAGATACTGTCAACTCTAATTCTTCTAATTTCTTTAACTTAGATAAAGGGCTAAAATCTGTTAGAGATGGATTGCTTGCCCAAAGTTCTAGAGATTTTAAATGAGTGAAGTTAGCAGCACCATGGATACTTGTCGTTACTGAGGTTGATAGTTTAAGGTTTTCTAGCTTATGCCCCTTAGGAATACCTGAAAAACTTTTGAAGTTTTTAGCTGTTTTCTTACCATTAGCAATAATATGAGCCTCTTTTAGATTTGGTAAGTTTTCGAGCCCTGTGAAACTTTCAATCCCCATACTAGTTATTTCAATTTTTCTTAAGTTCTCAACCCCAGTAAATTTTTTAAAATCAGGAGTATTTAAGCCGTTTACTTTAAAGAATGCTAAATTATTAATATTTGATAGTTTTGTCAGAGATCTTAATTCATTCGATTCAAATATATTTAAGAAGCGTAAGTTAGGAAGATCATATAGATCAATATCTCCTACATTATTCCCAGATAAATTTATCGCGATAATTTTCTTAAATTTGTTCAGAATCTCAATATTATCGAATTTTGTTTTATTAATGCTAATTCCGACTATGTATCCATATTTATCCGTTACATATGCATTCTTGGATCTCACAACCGTCCCAAAAACCGGACTATCTCCACCGTCAATGATCCCATTTTTTTCTTCATCCCAATATAAAAACCCCTCCTTACCGACAATATAGTGATTTCTTTTATAATGCCTAAATTTCTCAACGGGTATCTCGGCAATAATGGCAACTTCTTTTAATATCTCATAATCATGATGATTGATCGGCGCTTGAAATTTTCCGATTATAATGGACTTACCTAGAGCCGATAATGAAAACCCTCCCATAAATACCATTATAAACATCAACTTTATAAGAAAGGTATTAAGTGAGATATTATTAAATGCAATGTATTTAGACATGTTGAATACTTCTTGAAACTTCATTACTTCTTTCATCCAACTCTTCCCAACTAGCCCCCTCTGGAGACGGGCCGTTTGCAGTTGCGCCTTCTCTAAAATATAGGTGATCAAAAGAAATTATATGCTTTCGACCGTCTTTCATTATTTCAAGTTCTTCTTCGTGCCCTGGTGCAGGTATAAAAATCCCATTGGCGAGAGCTGTTGATATATCAATTTTCTTGCGCCCACTCGGCATACATTCATCCTTAGACTCTGGATTAGCCATAGTTTCATAATATGAGATAATATCATCGACCGATTGGACCACCCAAGCCCCCTGAAAAGATTCATCTCGAACTCTTCGAGTTAACTCTGTTGTTCCTTCGGGAAGTTCAACCATTACCCTAATGGAGTCCATTGAGAATCCTTGTAGATATAAAGGTACTACTGCCCGCCAACTCAGGTTAGTAAATGTATAGCTATCCCATTCATAAAAGTTGTTATCACTAACATCTTTGATCTCTTCAAATAAATCATTGGCACCTGCTGGAAGTTGATTAGCGGTATATAATTCGTGACAATGCTTATCATTTAAAATAGGTATTTGAGACTCTGAAATTGCATTCAAGTAATGATTGAACATGTGATACGTACTCGCTTTACCAGAAGCCTGAATACCATTATAAACATCGAGCATAATCAAGCTTGCTGCAATAGAAGATGCGACAACTAAACTCAACTCACCCACAACGGGTGTCACTAGTGAAGTGAGCCCTATCGCCACTACTTCTGTAACAACCCCCCTCTTGGCTGCCCCCTTAACAATATTCGTTAATACACCACGGCCAATTCCTTTTTGAGCGGCATAAGCTAGTTGAACATGCGCAGTATTTATTGCTGTAGCCAGATGTAAAACTGCGCTAGAATCATTACCTAACTCATACTGATCAGCTGCTGAGCGCATGGAAAATAACATAGATATAACCGCCAAATAGCGGGATGCTCCCTCCCCGACTAGGCTGCTGAGCACCTTCCCACTAGGGTTAACATCATTTAGCATATTAGTGAACCGCTGGCCAAGCATAATACCAACTCCTTGACGGGCTAATGAAGCGGTATACAGAGTTTCTCCCGCGGCCTGCATTACGAACAAGGTTTTGCCATAGCGGCTTTCATCTTTTAACTTTTCAGGTAACTCACTAAAAGTATTTGCATTTATCCCCAAGGTTGTTAAGAACATAACCGTTTTGTACCATCTAGAATGGAAACTAGCATCGTATATCGTATCGCTTAATGGCTGCCCGCCCGTAGCTTTTGAAGCGATCGAGTTTATGACTGTTCGAATTTGATCATCTAACTTCTGATTTTTCACACCATCTGCTTTTCTTAGGCGTTTAATATATTGTTTAGGGTCTAAGTCTTTTGATTTAGCCATATAACCTGTGATGGCAATTTTATTCATAAAAGACTTAAGCAGCGTTTTATCACCCTCCATATCCACACCACAGAAACGAAATAATGCAACATTCAGTTTAATGTTAAATGAGAAACTTGATGTCATCTTTTCGCTAATTTTGTCACTATATAAGTCAATCACCTGTTGTAAAATAGAAGGGGCACCGTGTGACCGGTGAGCTAACGGAGCCGCTACTCCTTTATAACTGCTCATTATCCATAATAAAGGGTTTTCATGCTCTAGACTTAAAGCTTCTTTGTCTAAACGCTCCTGTTCATCAGCCTCGATACTATCTTGAATGTACTCAAATAAATTAGATAATCCACTGCGATATTCTAATACTGATTCAGGCTCCCTCCCATAATCAGGGACCCCTCCTAGCGCCTTACCTCTACTAACAAATTCAGCGAAAATATCTTGTTTGCCCAGTTTCTCTATTATTTCAATGATTTCCGGCTGATTAGAGAAATGCTCTAGCATGGGCTCTACCCATTTTGTCCATACTTGATCAGTCAGATGAGTCTTACTAATTGAGACCACACATTGCATTAGAGTTTCGATAATATGAGCCCAATAGGGTTCTTTCTCCATATACGGTCCTGGATTAAGGCTACCCTCAGAATTAGCAAGGCCGCTCTCTAAACCCTCTTTTATATTCACTCCTATTTTCAGGTAGGTATTAATTTCAGTCCAAAACTCTTTTTTGAAAATTAACTCTTTTAACTCACATGCAGCATTATGTATTTCTTGAACATCCTTATTATTTAGAAACTCACGATTGTCATCAGGTTTATTTATACTTTCGGTAATTGCCTCAGCCAACTTATCAATTTTTTCAATTAGAAGATCACCAGTATCAATTTGATCTTGGTCGCGCAAACCATAAGGGTATTTTTGATGCATCCCCACTAAACGGCTCATACCGGTTAAACGCTCAATATTTTCAGTATGCGGTTTTACTTTTTCTGCCGCTTTGTGTAACGCAAGATTCAATGCATCCAGCTTAACAGTTATACGCCTATCCCATTCAGGTAATGTACAGTGTAAAGCAATTGAGTTATTATCTTCATCGACCCTGCCACTCCAGGCTACTGGATTTTTACCTTCCGCAAGTTCTAATAAGCTTTTAGTTTTAAAGCTGCCTCGGTTAACGGGATAAGCAAAAAAACCATATTTACGATCAGGAAAAAAATACTGAGTACTAACTTTCTCTAACTCATTCCGCTCTGCAAAAGAAAGAGCATCTAACGTCCTATCTTCACCATCGACAAAGTAGCCATTACTAACATAGCTATGTAATATTCTTGCCTGTGCCGTTAGTAATGATAGAGATCCACTACCGTTATTGACACCGAGCTTTTCTATTGGGTTATAATCAGCAAGTTTTTCTTCATAATAGGTTGTATTCAACCATTTCTTTCTCGCCAGCTTCAGACTTTCTTGTTTTGTTCGATAGGTATCAACATTATTTACTGCCGTTGCATCATAATCCAGAAAACCACTATGTTTTATAATACTTACCGTATCCCAGCCACCATAAGCAATTCCGGGATTTAATTCGAAAGTAGCTTTATCGAAGTCTATAGTTTGATACTTATTCATGGAATGACCCATCTGCCTAGTTTGTACTAGATAGCCATTTTCATCAGTTAGGCCTATACCCAAAGGCAGCATGCAATTAATTTTGTCAAAAAAATGAATGTCTTTCTTATCCGTAGCAAGCTTATTGTTCAAAGCAGTATTTTCTTCACCATACATCCAATAAAATACATAAGTATTTGCCATGGGTTCGCCTTCGGTATCTGCATAGGTCAAGCGCACCCGAGTACTTAAGTCTTCAACAACTATTGCACAGCTAGTAGAAATACGCTTTAAGTCAGCATGTGGTTTATCCAGTTCATTAACTTTATAATTTCGGGTGTATTGAGGGTTCGACTCTTGCTCGAAAAGAAGGTTATACCATTCCTCATCGCCCTCTTCTGGTTTAATGCCATCAGCTGTAAGTGTTAACCAAATAGGGGCTTTTCGAGTAGAATCTATAACACTAATAAATTTTTCTACAAGCTGTTTAAGCTCTCTTTCAGTATGTCTATCATCGTCGGGAGTTAAAGAGCAAAGAGACTGAATATACTCACTTTTAGTACCATTATATTCATCTTGCTGATCTACTTCACGCTCATAATACGAGATAAATCTTAAGGCTTCACTGTAGGCTTCTTTAGCTTTCCACATTGTTCTAGGGTATGAACGGTTTTTATTATCATCAATTTCTTTCTTAGCTGCATCTCTAACCAAACGATAATAAGCTAACTTTTTATGATCGGACTCATAAGTTTTTACAATATTTTGAACACTATTATTTGACATTTTATAATTCTCTAATTTTAAGCAATAGCCGTTGGATTTTCAAAATAATCAAGAACACCTTCTTTATCACTTAAACCGTATGTTTTTTGAAAGCCTTCGAACTGTGCATCAAATAATTCTTTTTCATTACTCGCAATACCTTCTTCACCAGAATGATAGCCAAAATGATTCAATCGACTTTTCATCCCAAGCTCTGTATTAGGATCTTCTAGCTCACCTACTTTTAAAGCCATTTTAAGGATCAAACTAGGACGCGTCGGGTAAGGTGCATATTCTAATAATGCAAATTTTGCATCTTCTGGTAGCTTATGTTCTACATAACCCTCTGCATCACTACTTCCTCCGATAATTTTATGAATAGCCTCTCCATATTTGTTATTCTCTGAGTGAAAAAATGATAAATCATATGGTACCCCGGCAAGAGGATTTGACCTTTTATCAATTAGAATTATCGAGAAATAATAAGGGGATTCTTCTGGCTCAGCTTCTTGTACAACAGGATCCTCTTCCTGCCTCGTCCTTAATGCACTAACCCCCACAGCAGAAGATATAATCTCTTCTTGTGGGATAAATAATGACTTCATCTTCTCAATGACAATAGCATCACCTTCAACCAACAATGTAACTAGATGATTCTTGTAACCCTTAGCTAAAGAGAGCTTTGGAGCACCAGATTTAAACATACTGCCAGTATTTTTATAAAAATCGTGTACTAGATGCTGCGCCTTGGCCTCGTCTAAATTAAAGCGCTTAAGTAGTTGTATTGAATCGGCTTGATTAGCTGCTAACTGATGGCACGTAATCCCAGGGTATTCCAACACAGATATGGCCGGTACAAAGAAGAATGAACTTTCATAATTTTCAGCTAATAGATTCTTTGGTGCTGTATAATGAGAGGTTCCACTAAAGTACATTTGCAAAGCACCTGCTCTAAACTGATGAGTTAAGTAACCATCATAATTAGAACCAGTCATTCTTAATCGATGACACAACTCAATTTTTGGAGTAATGGGTAAACTACCAAGTACAGCACCAAACTCACCAAACTGATCACAACGGTAAAAGTTTAAATTCGGCAAACTGCTCATACATTGACGAGCATCCTGCTCCGTCATTATTAGGTAACGATTCTGACCACTCGCCCCTTTAATAATCTCAGTCATCATTAATTCCTACATTCCTTGTAAACAGATCTAGTTCTGCTGAACCTTGCTGCCTTTAATAATGACGTTACCCGAACCTTCAACCGTGATGTTCGCACCCTTAATAGAAATATCGCCACTTTTATTCAAAGTGATCTGAGCTGATCCTGCTTTAAATACAATTTCATCTCCAGCTTGTATTGTGACTGTTTTACCAACATCGAGGGTTTCTGCCGTGCCAATCGAGGTCGTACGATTTGCTGCTATATCACGCTGTTCATCTGCCCCAACAGTCATGGTGTAATTGACGCCGATATTCGTCGTATCGTCTGTCGCCACATCGGTTACACGATTATTACCAACAGAAAGAGTTTCATCGGTTGCTATGTTATGAGTACGATTATTATTAACCGTCAAATTTTCATCATTGCCTACAGTTTGAGCACGGTCATTAACAATATCGATGACTTCATCATTGCCGACGCTTTCTGTACGATTATTACCAATAGTAATGGTTTCATCGTTAATGACTTCATCAGTACGATCATTCCCCACAAGATGACTCTCGTCATTCTCAACACTGATGTTCTGATCTTTTTCTGCATGAATCGTTAAGGTTTCAGCCCCTAACGTATCGTCGAATCGTAATTCATTGAAGGTCTCTACTGAACCACCTTTAGTACTGCGGGTTTTTATTCCACTTTGATTTTGGTTTTCAGGTAATGCATAAGGAGGCATGTTATCGGCGTTATAGACGCGCCCCACAATAATCGGTTTGTCTGGGTTACCTTCGATGAAGTCAACGATGACTTCTTGCCCCATACGTGGGGTAAATACCGAGCCCCAGTTTCCGCCAGCCCATAATTGTGAAACTCGCACCCAGCAAGAGCTGCTTTCATTGCGCTCACTGTATCGATCCCAGTGGAAGTGTAATTTCACACGACCATATTCATCAGTCCATATTTCTTCCCCATCTGGCCCTACGACGATCGCTGTTTGATGACCTGCTATGGTGGGAGCGGGAGCGTACAGTGGTGGTCTGTATTGAGTTTGACTTGGCATACATGAAAAACGGACTTCCATTTGTACATTTTGCTGCTCGCCACTTTCGTACTGACCCGTCGATATATAATAATAAACCTTGGTTAATAAGTACTCACCATTATTGGTATCAACCGGGTGTTTGGAGATATTGAATAAGCCACCGGCATGTAAATAGGGGCAGTTACTGATGCCATGAAAAGACTGAGTCGCGCTGTGTAGCTGCTCCATGCGCAATTGAGCGTAGCGAGTACCATCATCTCGCTGGGTATAACTCTGCTGATAATCATAGACTTCCATATCAGCATGTTCATGTGGCTGCGTAATAGCGATATTGGTTTCTAATCCAGCCCTTGGCTTTTCAAAATCAAAAGCATTTAAAGCAAAGCTGCCAGAACCTACCGCAACATTATTACTCCACGATTCTATATAGTTTTCATCTCTCACTACAGATCCAGGTGGATAAAACGGGAGGTCAATACAACCAGGAATGACCTCATGCGCACTTGGAGAGTCGCTTAATACCATAATGTGCTTATCTTCTAATTGCTCAAAATGGTAATAAATACCTTCTTGTTCAAGAAGACGATTAACAAAATTCATATCAGATTCACGATACTGCACGCAGTATTCGATTGGCGCATACGTGTCGCTAAGGTTAACTTTATAATCTGAGAAACCATTTTCGTCAAAAATACTAGTGACAATATCGACAACACTTTGATGCTGAAAAATACGACAGTCTTTTGTTTTGTCTAAGAAACCGAACCAAGGTG
>Ga0209825_1001387_pt1 | contig 10481 bp, 8 predicted proteins | sample EN8Hudsemesocosm_FD_184631 | JGI IMG/M metagenome (GOLD analysis project Ga0209825, IMG submission 184631) | Methane-oxidizing microbial communities from mesocosms in the Hudson Canyon - EN8B Hudson Canyon (SPAdes) (version 2) | ecosystem: Environmental > Aquatic > Marine > Cold seeps | place...
CTCCATCGGTTACCTCATTGGCGAAGAGAACCAGGGCATTAATGCCATGTTCGCCATGATGAACGAGATGCGCCTGGGCACCGCCATGCAAGGCGTGGGTTTAAGTGAGCGCAGTTTCCAGAAGAGCCTGGCTTATGCCCAGGATCGTACCCAGATGCGCAGCCTAAGCGGTGTGAAAGCCAAGGATAAGGAAGCCGACCCCATTATCCATCATCCGGATGTGCGCCGCATGCTGCTAAGCCAAAAGGTATTTGCCCAGGGCGGCCGCGCCTTGGGGCAATTTTGTGCTCAGCTGTTAGATGAAACCCAGCAAGGGGACAACAAAGAAAGCCAAATGCTGCTGGATATGCTTACCCCCATTGCCAAGGGGTTTTGTACCGAGATGGGACTGGAGAGCGCAAGCCATGCGATTCAGATTCACGGCGGCCACGGCTTCATCAAGGAAACCGGGGCGGAGCAATTATACCGTGACGGCCGCATTGCTACCCTGTATGAAGGCACCACCGGCATCCAGGCGTTAGATTTATTAGGCCGTAAGGTACTGGGCACACAAGGCAAGAGCCTCATGGTGTTTACCAAAATGATGCATAAGCTGTGTAAAGAAAATGAGGGGCGTCAGCAGCAAGCCCAGTTGTTAACCGCCTTGAAAACTTATTCAAAGGAATGGCCCGAGCTCACGATGCAGTTAGGTGGCAAGGCCATGAAAAACCCAGATGAAGTGGGGGCCGCCAGTTTTGATTATTTAATGTATTCCGGGTACGTGACCCTGGCGTATTTTTGGGCGCAGATGGCCATTACCTCTCAACAGATTTTGGATGGAGAACGGGAAGCCAAGAGTACGACTGTTAATGAGGACTTCTTAAAGGATAAAATCGCCAACGCGACTTTTTATTTTGAACGCATCTTGCCACGAGCCAACGCCCATAAACAAAGTATGTTATCTGGCTGGGTGAACCTGCAAAACATATAAGTTAGGTGAGGCATAGTTATAATGTTTGGGGGCACACTAGTGTGCCCCCTAATACCAGGGCAAACAATGGTGTGCAAAATTTAGAGCCCCTTTATTTAAAGATTATTTAGAGATTATTTGGCTGGCCACATTTAGGTCATACAGCTCCACCCGATTGCGGCCATTCTCTTTGGCGTAATACAAAGCAATGTCGGCTTGATTAATCATGGTTTCAAAATCCCCCACCACATCCTCAATTAGCGCAATGCCCAGGCTGGCCGTAATGTTAAAGTTTTTACCATTATGCTCCATGGGGGTATCGTAAATTTCCTGGCGAATACGTTGCGCCACAAAATCAACACCGGCTTTATCGGTTTCGGGAATGAGGATGATAAACTCCTCGCCACCAAAGCGTGCCACTAAATCCACATCGCGCAGAGTTTGAGAAAACAGCTTGGCCACTCTCATCAACACCATATCACCGCAGGCATGACCATATTTGTCGTTAATCTGTTTAAAGAAATCCAAATCCAGCATGATTACAGCCAGGTGATGCTGATAACGACGGGCCCGTACGTATTCATTCCAGCCCCGTTCAAAAAAGTAACGGCGGTTATATAACCCTGTAAGCGGGTCAGTGAGGGCCAGGGTTTCCAGCTTTTCATCCATTTTTTTGCGTTTAATGGCGTACTTAATAATTCTTGCCAGCATGCGACCACTAAGTTCATTTTTATTAAGGTATTCTTGTGCCCCCTGTTGAATGGCCTGCTCACCCAACTCGTCATTATCGATGCCGGTTAACACAATAATAGGCAAACTTTTACTGATGCTGCGCACATTGCTCACAGTATCAATGCCACTTGAATCTGGTAGTGATAGATCCAGTAATATCACATCAATATGGGTGGATTTTAAAACACCTGATATATCCTGCAGGCTCACGCAGTGTTTAAATTGATAACTAGCATTGCTAACATCACTCAGATACTCCACTACTAATTCATAGTCACCGGGGTTATCTTCTACCACCAACACACTTAATTCAGATTTAGAAATCATGATTATTGTCCACTACGAATAACACACTTGTGAAAACCAAAAATCTTCTATCTTCTCAACCAACTCAACCAGGTCATAAAAGTCCCCTGGTTTAACTAAATAGGCATTGGCATGGTGCTGATAACAACTTTTTATATCGTCTTTGGCACGGGATGAGGTTAATACCAGCACGGGAATATCTTGTAAGTTTGGGTTGGATTTAATTTCCAATAAAACTTCCTTACCCGGTATTATAGGTATATCTAGGTCCAGTAAAATTAAATTAGGCCGCACATAACTTTCATAGCCATTACGTTGATAAAGCATATCTAATGCCTTCTCGCCATCAGTGGCCACCTGGGTTTGATTGATCGAGAATTTACAATCCGAAAATACCTCAAGCATTAAATCGGCCTGGGCCTGATCATCTTCTATCAGCAATATTTTCATTGCATTTGACATTTCAACTCCCCACTTTTAATAGGTATCGTAGAAAACGGTTACGGGTTAACTTCAACCGGGTTATTGGGTATGGAAAAATAAAAGGCGGTACCCATATCTTTCTCTGACTCCAACCATATTCGGCCACCATGATTTTCAATCAATTTTTTACTCACGGCCAAACCTATGCCATTGCCCGAAAATTTCTGCCGGGAATGGGCCCGCTCAAACAAATTAAAGATTCTTTCAAAGGCATCATGATCCACACCCACGCCATTATCCTGTATGCAAAAAACCGCTTCGCCCTCGCTTTCCTTAACTGAAATATCAATCTCGGGGGCGTCACCATCATGAAACTTAATGGCATTGCTAATTAAATTTTGAAACACCCGGCTTATTTGCAGGCTATTGACCATTAAACTGGGTAATTTAGTTTTTTTGATGCGGGTGCCGGTCTCAGTGATAATGGGCTGCAAGTCATGCAAGACCAAATCTAGGTGATGGGTTAAATTGGTGAGTTTTAATTCCGGCTCTCCGGCGCCTGCCCGTGAATATTCTAATAAACCATGAATCATATTTTGCATACGCTTGGCACCATCCACGGCATAGGCTATGTATTTTTGCGCTTTCTCATCCAGCTGCCCCTGATATCGCTTGGCCAGCAGTTGATTATAACTGGCAATCATACGCAGCGGTTCTTGTAAGTCATGACTGGCAACATAGGCAAAATTCTCCAATTCGTTATTGGATCGTTCTAACTCATTGGTGCGGGCAATGACTTTTTTCTCAAGCTCTTCGTTGGCCGAGACTAAATTATCGGTCATCACGCAAAATGCGAGATTAAGCTGGCCAATTTCGTCGGCTCTATCAATGGGTTTTGGCTTAAACTCCAGATAGCCCTGGGCAACCTTCCAAACAGAATCGGTTAATTCAAAGATAGGCTGTAATACTTCTTTTTTATAAAACAGGAATATACTGAGCAACAACAGTAATGAGAGAACCGTTATTAAAATTACCACCGGCTCATACAAGCCGCTGCCTTCCTGGAAGGTCATTAACGCCGAATTTAGATCATGAAACCGATGAACAGAAAAATCAGATAATATCGCTTCCATTTGATTGATCTTAATAAAGTATCGATTCAATACTCGATCAACGTGTGTTTCATCTCCCGCTTGTATCGCCGCTATTAATTCATTTTGAATACCCGTCACCGTAACATGATGCTCAAGCAGGCTATTAAATTCCAACCCGCCCTTGACTGAAAACTGCTTTTTCTTAAGGGCGTCTAGTTTTTTCTGCTTTCGGTCATCCATTAACTTAATATGCGCAAGGTGCATTGCATCTTTATCATATCGATACAGCAGTAAATGATTTTTATTATTAAGGTAATAAACAATCAACTCTGAAGACAGTGCACTGGCATGTTGAAGGTCAAAGGTAATGCTAAACAATAAATCCTGTTGTTTTTTCTGCACCACAAAAAACACCAGTAAAATAACAAATAGCAGCGAGACAAAGGCCGCTGGCGGTATCAGTATTTTGTTACGTAATTTCAATCTTCACTCCGCTAACTAACCCACAACACACCATAAAATCACTAGTATTATTTCAACATCAAAAGCCGCTGATTTTATTTAGTACTTATTAATCGTTACCCCATAGGGCTTCACTTCAGATAAAAACTGTGGGTGAAATATATTTTCGAAATCCAGCCTTAACTCTGTCACCACCCCTTGCTGATAAAACCACTTGGCCTCCCCTCGCAATACATTCAACAGCAAATGATCCAGTGCCAAGGTAGCCTTTATACCCGGCCAAACCTGGCGAATACTGGCTTGTTGATCTTGAGGGAATTGTTTCAATACCAGATCAAGCGCCAATTTCGGTGAGTCGTGCAGGAACGCTTCGGCTTGTGCCAGAGCGGCATACAAACGCTGTATGGCAGCGCTCTTGTTGAAGACGGTGGACTCTCGTGCCGCCATGACCGACATCTCGGTATACACATCGGAGCGAAAATGTATCAGCGCCTCATTTTCAAATTGCCCTTTAATGGAGTGCAAGTAAGGGTTCCAAATGGCCACCGCATCCAGTTGTGCGCTTATTAATTTTTGCTGCAATGCTGCTGGTGCCGTATTCACCAACTGAACATCCCTGTTTGAAATGCCCTGGCTTTGTAAATACAAGGATAAAAAAAACTGGGCATTAGTATTAAAGGGCACCCCTATGCGCTTGCCGATTAAATCTGTCGCTTGCTCTATGCCTGAACGGCGTAGGGCCAGCAAACCGGTATTATTGGTGGACTGGTGCAAGGTACTCAATACCCGAATATCCACCCCAGCCACGGCTTTCAATACCACAGGGGTTTCAAACACGGTGGCCAGGTCGGCCTTACCCGCCACTACATCATCCAGAGCATCGCGGCCCGAGGTGAAACGGTGGTAGTTCACCTGCAAGGCGTGCTCGTCAAAAAAACCTTTTTCCTGAGCTATGTATAACAAGGCAAATGCTGGCTGATGCGCCTCGGCGATGGTGATTTCCAGCGGCTCAAGTTTATGCCCAAGATCTGTGCTCAGCCCCACCACCAACAGTATTAGTAGGCCACTCACGGCCATGCCTGCAAAGATGCGTTGTTTGACAGTATTGCTCATTGTCATGGTGATATCAGAGGTTGAAATAAAGGGTAAGATTTAACTATAGCAGCTGTGGGGAAACTGACCCTTGGGTCAACAAGCGCTAACTCAGGGAGTCGCCAGGCAATAAAAAGCCCGGAAAATTCCGGGCTTAAAGATTCAAAGTAAACTGAGCAGGGCCTTACAGCCATAAGCCAATAACGCCAGGGTCGACACCCCGCCCACATACAATAACAAGGCATTGCGCCAGGGGTGCGATAGTTTGTGAGTGGGTTTAGCCATATTAATAACCATCCTTCATGGAGGTCTTGCCGCTAAAGGTGCGGTAGGTAAAAAAGTTGTACGCCAGTATCACGGGGATAAATACCAGTATGCCTACTAGGGTGAAGTACACGGATTTATCCGGGGCGATGGCCTGCCAGATGGTGAGGCGCCCTGGAATAATATACGGGTACACGCCCGCCACTAACCCTGCAAACGAGGTCATGAACAAACCCATGGTATATACCAGCGGCTTGTAGCCAGGCTCTTTTCGCGTTTTAAGCACAGACATAAACTTATAGGCAAAAAATACAGTCAGTAGCGGCATGGGGGCCAGCCACAAATTAGTGGGCCAGTCTAACCAGCGCTGGGCAATGATGGGTTGCTCCAACAACATCCAGGCACTGATGTAGACTATGAAAAACAGCATGGCATTCATAAGGCGACGAGCCAGGGTTTTCACTCGGGCCAGTAAACCGTTTTCGGTTTTGCGAATTAACCAGCAAGCGCCCAATAAAGCATAACCACTCACCAGAGCCACTCCCGTAAACAAGGAGAAAGGCGTTAACCAAACCAGTGGCGCGTCCATGGGTTTAGTGCTGGACATGTCACCCACTAAAGCCCCCAGGATAACTCCCTGACAAAAGGCTGCCAGCGTAGAGCCCACCGCAAAACTCAGGTCCCACCACTTTTGGCTGGAGTCGGCCTTAAAACGAAACTCAAAGGCCACCCCACGAAAAATCAACGCGATCAACATTAGGATAATAGGAATGTACAAGTTAGACAGCACGTAAGCGTACACAGAAGGAAACGCCACAAACACCGCCACCCCACCAAACACTAACCAGGTTTGATTGCTGTCCCACAAGTGCGACAGGCTCTTCATGGCGATGGCTTTATCTTGTTTGTCATTAAGGTAGGGGCTAATGATGCCCACCCCCAAAGAAAAGCCGTCTAACAAGACGTACACCAGCACCCCAAAGCCAATTAAAAATAAATAAATTAAGGCGATATCCATTATTTACCCTCCTGATTCTGTTGGTCTTGTTTGCTATGTTCTTTCATGTAGCTAGAGACTTCTGCGCTGTAACCCAAATCCACCTGGGCGGGGTTTAAGGTGGCCGGCAAGTCTTGCTCGCCCTCGGTATTTTGATCCTCCTCAAAAAGAGACTCGATACTAGGTGGCCCCTTAAATACCAGCTTGCGGAAAAAATACAGGTAGGTGCAAAACAGGGTGCTATACACCACCACAAACAAACCAAGCGTGAAGGCCACTTGAGCGGCAGGCAAGGGTGAGATTACATCCATGGTACGCACTAGCCCTTGTACCAACCAAGGCTGACGACCGGTTTCCACTACGTACCAGCCAGCAAGCGTGGCGATCACCCCGGCAGGCATCATCAATACCGACAACATCAGCAAAGGCTTAAAGGTAAACAAACAACCTTTTTTACGGGCGATAAATCCCACCACCCCCAGCAATAACATCAACATGCCCAACCCCAACATAATACGGAAGGCAAAAAATACCACGGGCACAGGGGGGCGATCGCGGGCCGCCACCTGATCAAGGCCCGGAATTACGCCATCTGCTTTGTGGGTGATAATGAGGCTGGCAAGCGTTGGGATGGCCACTTCATATTTATTGCTTTCGGTTTTTTCATCGGGCCAGGCAAACAAACGCAATGCTGCCCCTTCTTCGGTTTTCCAAATTCCTTCCATGGCCGCCAGTTTTACCGGCTGGTGTTTGGCCACATCTAGGCCGTGAATATCCCCCACAAAAATTTGCACCGGAGCCAATATTAAAACGGCGGTCATGGCGGTGGAGAAACCAATTTTGGCAAACTGGGTATGCTGTTTTTTCAATAGGTAATAGGCGTTGATGCCGGCAATTAACAACGACGCCGACAAACAGGTGGCCAACAACATGTGAGCCAAACGATAAGGGAAAGACGGATTAAAAATCACCTCCATCCAGCTGGTCACCTGAAACTGACCGTTAACAATTTCGTAACCGGCCGGGGTGTGCATCCAGGAGTTGGCGGCCAGAATCCAAAAAGATGAAAACACAGTGCCCAAGGCCACGGTGCAGGTGGCGATAAAGTGCACTTTAGGGGTGACCCGGTTCCAGCCAAATAACATGATGCCCAGAAAACCCGCTTCTAGGAAAAACGCGGTGAGTACTTCATAGGCCAATAACGGGGCCAACACAGGCCCCACGATTTCTGAAAATTTGCTGAAGTTAGTGCCAAACTCATAAGAGAGCACCACCCCAGATACCACCCCCATGCCAAAGGTAATGGCAAAGGGTTTCATCCAAAATTTCACCTGTTGCAGGTATTCCGCTTTTTGGGTTTTAAGCCACATACCTTCCATAAAGGCGATGTACAACGACAAACCGATAGTAATAGTAGGAAACATAATGTGGTAACTGACGGTGAACGCAAATTGAATGCGCGACAACATGCCACTGTCGGGAAGCGAAGAGAACAGCTCGAACATAGACTCATCCTTATGTTGAGATTGGGTTTTTGATTAACGAGAAGAAAATACCAGCACGGTCTGAACCGGCTCTATCCCTTGCGCTCTATATAGCAATTGAAAGGCCAACTTGTCGTTTTTTGGCTAAGCCCATATTCCATAAGGGGTACAGCGCACTACCAAATGAGAGATAGGGAATTTCTGGTTAAATCCCAGCCACAACTGTAAACTACATATACAGTCAGCCTACCCGTAACGTAAAGAAGGTTTACAGCATGGATCTCGCCCTTTTGTTCAGCGCCAGCCTGTGGGCCACTGTGTTAACGGCCCTGCCGGTGGCCCTGTGGTTATGGTCAAAACGCCGCGAAGAACCAGGCCTTTCTGCCCTGGCTGCTTTCTGCCTGAGCATGGCGTTATGGTGTTTGGGCCATATCTTTGCCCTGCACAATCAGCCACAGCTGGCCTTGCCCTTGTTGCTGGCCAACCCTTTGTTGCCCACCACTTTCCTGCACTTTGTGATTGTATGGTTAAGAGGCACCTTGTCTTTGCCTCCGTCCTTGTATCGACGCATTCCCTTTTTATACGCCGTGGCTCTGTTGGTGACGGTAATTAGTGTGCGCGGTGAGGGAGGTTTCTTGGCCTCTTGGTTAATGTTTCCCAGTTTCTTTCACTTGTCTTTGGTGGGCTGGGTGAACCTGTTGTACACCATAGTGGTGGGGGTATTTGCCCACCTGCTATTGCTGCAAGGTTATGGCAACAGTCAGGGCAACCAACGACGTTCTATCCTGGTGGTGTTTGCGGTGGGGGCCTGGGGATTTTTACTGGCCACCAGTTTTATCCTGCCCTCCATTGGCCAGCATGTTTTTCCTTATCTGATGCTGGCCTTGCCCAGCTATGCGGTGCTGGTGGTGTATTCCGTAGTGCGTTATCGCCTGGTGGAGGCCAACCGCTGGGTGAGTCATGCCATTCAATGGCTGGCGGTGCTGCTGACCTCTATGGCCTTGATGTGGGGGTTTTTATTATTGATCAAACCCTTAGGGTTACACGCATTAACCGCTGTGCCTGGCTGGCAATTGCTGCTGTATTCCGGCGTGTTATTGCTGGTGGCCTGGCTACTGTATGGACCGGCCAAAAACTTTTCCGAGCGCCTGGTTTACCCGGGTGCCACCATAGATGAAGAAACACTCAGTAACTGGGTGGAGCAACTTAATGGGGTCACCTCCTGGAGTGAACTGGCGAGCACCGTGGAGGCCATGTGGTTAAAGCGCGGCAAGTTTATCGCCGGGCTAAGCATTATCAATTCACACGGCGCGTTTTTGGTGAAGACCGAGCAGGCCACTCAATTTACCTGTTTGAAACGCGCCCAATGGCACTGCTATTTAAATGGCTGGCAAGACATCACCCCGTCACAACAACACATGGCAGAAGTGTTGGCAGCCCTGTTGCCCAGCACCTGCGCTTCACTTGAACGCTCCATTCAATTGGCCAAGGTGGAAGCAACCGCCGAGCGTCAACGCCTTGAGCAACGCCACTTAGTAGAACTGGGCGGCCTCACCGCCGTGATTGCCCATGAACTGCGCAACCCGCTTAACATTATTAACATGGCCTCCATGCAAACCGAGCCAGAAATTAAAACTCATATTCAAAATCAGGTGGCTCGGGCCGAGTTGTTAATTCGCGATACCTTAAGTTATGCCAATCAGATTGAACTTAAGAAAACCGAAAGTGATTTAATGCTCATGATTAAACAGGTTCGTGGCCAAATTAGTGAACTTTATAACGTCAGCATTGAACTAAACGCCCCCGACTCTTTGGTTGGACTATTCGATGTACCACGGCTTCAGCAGGTGTTGATAAATATTTTGGAAAATTCGGCGGCGTTTATTAATCAAAAACCCGACGGAAAGATATTATTAGAGATCAAACCAAAAGATAAAAATGCTGGATTACTGATAGCCATTCACAACAACGGCCCGGCCATTCCGCCCGAAGAACAAGGTCACCTGTTTGAACCCTTCATCAGTAAGCGCAGTGGAGGCAGTGGATTAGGTTTATCCATCGTGCGCCAGATTGTGGATGCTCATGGCGGCAAAGTTGAGTATCGCCAGGATAGTGGCTGGCCCGTTTCTTTTATCGTGATAATACCTGCGTAAGACCATGACAATCACGCTATCAACAAATGAATATCTAAATTTTTTAACCTTGTGCGCTGCATGTTCTGAAGGTACCCATAAAGGCCAGATTGAGTATCGCCAAGACGGCGGCAGGCCCTTTTCTTTTATTATGACATTACCCCAAGACAGGGTTTAGTGAAAACCATGACAAAAAATAGTACCCACATTTTATTAGTAGATGACGAGAGTGCCTTTTGTGAGCTGTGTGCCCTGTGGTTAAGACAAGCGGGGTTTCAGGTGGTTACCGCCGGGGATAGCCTGCAGGCCCATAGGTTATATATGGAGCAGAAAAAAGACGCGGGGTTTGATTTAATCATTCATGATCTTGCCCTGCCGCCCACCTTTAAACCCGAAGACGGTCTATTGCAACTGCAAAAATACTCTGACGTTCCGGTGATTGTACTCACCGGCCATAGTGAACAAGCCTTGGCGTTGCGCGCCATGGAACTAGGGGCCTGGGACTTCATCGCCAAGCCGGTGGATCCTGAATTTTTAAAAGTGATC
>Ga0209825_1001393_pt1 | contig 10431 bp, 11 predicted proteins | sample EN8Hudsemesocosm_FD_184631 | JGI IMG/M metagenome (GOLD analysis project Ga0209825, IMG submission 184631) | Methane-oxidizing microbial communities from mesocosms in the Hudson Canyon - EN8B Hudson Canyon (SPAdes) (version 2) | ecosystem: Environmental > Aquatic > Marine > Cold seeps | place...
CAACCACAGACACTTCATTTCGCTGGCGGAACATATTCAAACGAAAGCGTCCGACCCCCGGCAGACTAATCGCCATATTCAGCTCGAGTTCATGCTCAAACTCATGAACTTGGTCCTCGTCCATCACCTCCTTCACCATTTCAGCAATTTGCCCAGGCTTTAATGGCTCCTTACTGAGTGGCTTTAATACCCCCTGAAATTTTCCACTCGGTGGTGCCCCCGTACTCAGATAGAGGTCAGAACCATCGTGTTTTGCTAATACTTCGAGGTATTTTTTGATAGGCATGAGCAGAGTCCACTTTTCTATCTATTATCTTTCGAATGTGGCATCAAAGATGATGCTAATAGAAAAAGTTTAGCAGGCTCTACTCGTTTAGCAGGGCAAATATTGATCGATATTGTTGTTAAATGTAGCTTTCTAAGGCCTCAGTTACACCGGGTTATCAATATCAATAAAACGAACCTCAAGATCAAAGTTATCGGCTAAATGCTGTCCTAGCGCGCGCGCCCCATAGCGTTCTGTCGCATGATGACCCGCGGCAAAAAAATGAGTCCCCGTTTCAATCGCTAAATGATGACTTGGCTCAGAAACCTCACCGGTTAAATAGGCATCAACCCCAGCATCAACTGCATATTGTAAATACCCTTGAGCACCCCCAGTACACCAAGCAATCGTTTCAATGATTTCTTCAGCATCAGGGCCAAGGTGTAATGGCTCACGCTTTAAGCACTCCCCTAGCCAAGCGGAAAAAGCTCGTGCAGGCATAGGCCTTGGCAAACGCCCAATCAAGCCAGGCACACTCGGATCTGAAGGATCTAAACCTGATTCAATCTTCAAACCTAATACTTCCGCTAACTGTGCATTATTGCCGAGCTCAGCATGATTATCGAGCGGCAGGTGGTAAGCAATTAAATTGATATCATGGGCGAGTAGCGCTTGGATTCTTTTTTTCTTAATACCGGTAATACACTCATTTTCACCGCGCCAAAAGTAGCCATGATGAACCAAGATTGCATCCGCCCCCTCAGTAATTGCACGATCGACCAAGGCTTGGCTCGCCGTTACTCCGGTAACAATTTTATTAATGGTTTCAGTGCCTTCTACTTGCAAACCATTAGGGCAATAATCTTTGCACTTCCCTGGCTGCAATAATTCATTTAGGTACTGCATTAAATCGTTACGTTTTATACTCATGATCAATCCTAATTCTGCATAACAGCCATAAATCGAGTACACTCATTTTATCTGAAATGAGTGACTATCAACATTGCGGTAAAGAAAAGATGCGACAATCAAATAACTGGTTAACCCTGTATTTAATTCCTATCCTTCTGGGGTTAATTATTGCCTTACTCATTATCTTGATCAAGCCCGATTGGTTCCCCCAATTCAGCCGAGTGGCTCACTCGCCCTCCATTAGCGAAACTCAAAGCCAAACGAATACGTCTTCTCCAGAACACATAGGCCCCGTCAGTTATTCTAAAGCCGTGGGTATCGCGGCGCCGGCCGTCGTCAATATATTTACCCAAAGAGTAGTCAAACAGCAACAGCATCCATTATTAAACAACCCTTTTTTACGCCGCTTTTTTAATAACCAGCCGAATGAACGCATGCAGTCGAGCTTGGGTTCTGGGGTTATTATGAATCAAGCAGGTTATATTCTCACCAATCATCACGTTATCGCAGGGGCTAGCGAAATTCGTGTCGCTCTACACGATGGCCGCGAAGTACCCGCAACACTTATTGGCAGCGATGCTGAAGTTGATTTGGCCGTATTAAAAGTCAACTTGATGAACCTGCCTTTTATTCGAATAGCCGAGCAAGGGCCGCTCAATATTGGTGATGTGGTTCTCGCCATCGGTAATCCCTTTGGGGTTGGCCAAACCGTCACCATGGGCATTGTCAGTGCTCTAGGCCGCAATCAACTGGGGCTCAATACCTATGAAGACTACATTCAAACCGACGCCGCCATTAACCCTGGAAACTCTGGTGGTGCATTAATTAATGCTCACGGTGAATTGGTCGGAATTAATTCAGCGATTTATTCTAAATCAGGGGGATCCCAAGGCATCGGCTTTGCCATTCCTGCCAACAGCGCGGCTCAGGTATTAGCCGATATTACTCAGTTTGGACAAACCATACGCGGCTGGATGGGTATCGAAGTACAAGAGGCCACACCGGCATTATTAACCAGCATTGGATTGCCAACGGCTCTAGAAGGATTAATCGTTACCGGACTGTCTTTAAACGGCCCTGCACAACAGTCAGGATTAATGATCGGTGACATTATTACTTCGCTCAATAATAAGGACAGTTTTAATGCAAAGTCAGCAATGAACCAAATAGGCTCATTACGCCCCGGTGAAAATATCAGTATCGAATTCATGCGCTCTGGTCGCTTACAAAGTACCGTTGCCATTGCGGGAAAAAGAGAAAAACCGAGTCAATAAACACTTGCAAATTTCTATTTATTTGAAACTAAAATAAGCGAAATTTATTTAGCCAAAATAATAATAAAAGTTCGCTATAAATTACAATTTTGGCCTAGCCTTTTTCGCAGGGTCGATTAGAATGCTCAACCTTTTTTCGCATCCAAGATTTGAGAAGTATTTTGATCGTTTTTACCCTTACCAATGATGTTACCGACGAAGTGTTTGTTGGCACGACCAAAGACAGCGTAGAAGAGCGCTGGAAGCAATACCAAGACGCTGCAAAGCTTGATCATACCGCAGCGCGTTTATTCAAAGATATTCGCGATTATGGCGCCGACAAGTTTACTATTTCTGAATACGCCGCTGCGTACGACAGAGAAGATTTGAAGGACATGTTTGAAGAAGCCATGGAAGAATTTAATGGCATCAGTCTTGTAGGTGTTAAAACGACCAAACCAAAGCCAATTAAAGTAGCGCCTAAAAAAGCGGCACCGAAGAAAACCGCGGCCAGCAAAGCGCGTAATGCCCATGGCCCTGTTACTACGATATTAGCCAAACCAAAAATCTCTTCTGGCCGAACAAATTCAGCGGCGAAAGAACGTGCGATTAAAGAAGCGATTGCTGAAGAAAAAGCAGAACGCGAGTCTCAAAAATTAGCCAAAGCCGCTGCAGAAGCACAAGAAATGCGCGATATCATGGCACGCTTAGATAACCGAGGTTCTTCTCTTAAAAAGCGTTAAGAAGCGCTCAGTTTTTAACCGTGAGTTTTTTAAAACGAAACCTAAAAATTGCCACTGTTATAGTGGCTTTTTTATGCTAACCCGTTAACCCACTGCCTAACTGCTCACTCAAAAAATCAAAGACCAACCTAACCTTTTTACTGGTATGCAATTCTCGATGACATACCAGCCACATATCCAGCTCGATGGGAATAAAATGATCGACAAACGCCGGCTCTAATTCAGGATAACGTGCCGCAATATTATCGGGTAAAAACGCCAGCGCCCCACCTTGTAATATCATCTGCAATTGTACCAATTGATTTTTACAGATCACCGTAAATTGATCGCTGCGAACGGGAAAGCCCATATTGGATAAATAATCTTTCATTTGATCACTGTGATCAAAACCGATGAGTTGTAAATTACTCACCTCCACCGGAGCCTTATTAGCAAAGTGTTTTATATAATCTTTATGTCCATATAAATATGCTTTTTCACTACCGATTTTTTTAATAATTAAATCAGGCTGAGTCGGTCGCTGATAACGAATCGCGACATCCGCTTCACGGCGTTTCAAATCGCTAATGGCATTAGAAACCTGTAACTCCAATTGAATATTCGGCGCGTACTCTTTGAATTTTGAAATAAGCGGCGCAAAGCGAAAGTAAGCATCCAACTCGGTTAGCGAGATACACACTTCCCCGCTAACGTCGTTGCTTTGCCCTTGAGCGACTAACGAAAATTGATTTGCCGCTTCCGCCATTTGCTTAACGTAGTCATACAAGCGCACACCACTTTGGGTCAACGACAAACCTTTGCCAACCCGCTCAAACAGCGTCACCTTAAGCTGCTCTTCTAGGCCAGATATCTGTCGCCCCAAAGTAGGCTGACTCATGCCCAGAGCACGCCCTGCTGCCGATAGCGAACCTTCATCCGCAACCACGAGAAAGGCTCGTGCATGATTCCAATCAAACTGTAGATGTTTCCAATCCATTTAACCGACTACCTCTGCAACATTGCCGCCCCAATCCATTCAAATATGAATAGATACAATACAACTTTAGCCAATACCCAAACATTTATGAATCAATATACTGATTAAATCCTCTACAAACAATTGATCAGTCAGGAGAACACCATGAAGGTTTTAGTATTAGGCGCAACTGGGGCGACGGGCCGACATGTCGTACACATGCTTTTACAGCAACAGCATCACGTTGTAGCTCTAGTGCGCAATACAGAGACATTGTCTGCCCTCGATACCGAGTTTGGTAACCAGCTCACTCAAATCAAAGGTACCGCCCTCACCTTAAGTGATAGCCAGCTATCAAGTCTGATTGCAGAAGCGGATGGGGTAGTAACTTGCCTAGGACACAACCTAACCTTAAAAGGCGTCTACGGTGCTCCACGCATGCTGGTAAGAGACAGTATTAAACGGATCGTTAATCTGACCTCTGCCGTACGCGCAAATCCGCTAAAAATTGTATTAATGAATTCAAGTGGTGTACGTAATAAAGACCAGCACGAACCCATCTCATTCATGCAACATCTTGTTATAGGTTTAATCCGCGCATTACTACCGCCTCACAGAGATAACGAACAAGCCGCCGACTATTTACGCACACTGGATGTTTCAAAGACTCAATTACAATGGACGATCGTTCGTCCTGATGCGCTGATCGATCAAGATGAAAACGAAGAATATGATCTATACCCTGCCCCAATACGCAGTGCCATTTTTGATTCGGGACAGGTTAGCCGCATCAATGTGGCACGCGTGATGAGTCGCTTATTAATTGACCCTGAGCTATGGCATCACTGGCAAGGAAGAATGCCGGTGGTCTATAACTCGGCGTAATAATGGAATACCGTCTTAGCAACCGAAGAGCTATCTATGATTGCTAAGACGAATGACTTGCTATTGCAAGATAAAAAATTAATTAAAGAAATATTGTCCCATTAAACCTACAACACGCCCAGGTACTAGAGTAACAACGTTACCTTGCGGAGCAACCCACTCATAATCATAGATCTCTTGTTCGTGGTCAAACACGTTATTGATATAGGCGTCTACTTGCCAGCTTTGTTCTTTATAGCCAGCAGTCACATGTGATAAGTAATAACCTTTAGTCTTATTTTTATTGTCTAGTTTAGTAAAGGCTTCGCCCGTATATTGAGTTCTCCACTTAGTATTAAAGCCTTCACCAAGATCAAAACCGATCGCAGCAGCAACATTCAGATCAGGTGAATAAGTAAAGCGGTTGCCAGAATAATCATTATTACCAGAAACAAACTTTTTAAATTCTGTGTCAGTATACCCAGCATTAAAACTTGAGTTGAAACCGTTGTCAGCTTTAAAGAACACATCTAGCTCAGCTCCTTGAGCAATGGAAGAACCAGCATTAGCGGTTTGTTGATCAAAAAGAGTACTAGAAAGAACTTCCGTAACCTGCTGATCTTTCCAGTCAAGATAGAAAATATTGGCATTCACAACTAGGCTATCTTCCAACCAAACAGAACGTAATGCCAATTCATGATTACTTAACGTTTCTGCGTCATAATCATACACATTACCACCACCAATATTTAAATCACTCCCGCCAGAGCGATAGCCTTTAGAGAATGAGTAACCTAACGTAAGATCGTTATTAACATCCCAGCTTAAGCCGAATTTAGGCAGCCACTCTTTAAATGTTTTGTCTTTTTTAAGATCAGCACCACCATTTAAACTTAACAAAAAACCATCAACAGTGGCATTGGTTCCACCTGCCGGTAAACCAAAAGCTGCGTCAGCGGCACTTAAGTCTTTTTCACGGATAGCGACGGCACCACTTTTAAATTCACGTTTTTCTTGGTTATAACGTAAACCTAACGTTAACGTTACATCATAAGGTAAACTAAAATCTGTTTCATTAAACACAGCCAAAGCATCAGTCGAGTCATGAGCACCGTTCACGGCTTGAGTCACAGGAATATAGACCGTTCCCGATGGGATTAACGGATTAAATGTAAAAGCATCAACCATAGTGGCATTTCGACCATCCGCACTGGTTTTTTCCTTAGCGATATACAAACCGGTTGCTGATACGATGCGGTCACTTTCAAAAGTTAATTTTAATTCTTCGCCAAAATGACGATTAGTGCTGTCTTGCTGAAAGGGCAAGTAAATCGAATCAATAGGGCCATCTAAGAACTTACCAACATTGGGCGAACCAGGTTGGCTGCGGTCAAGGTCTGTAGTATAACCGCTATCCGTTTTAGACCAGGTTGTTAAACTCGCAAATGACCACTGATCACTCAGCATACTTTTCACATTTAAAATGCCGTATAAACGTTCGTCTTCAAACTTAGGTTTTATGTCTTGAGACGCTTTGAAATCACCAGCTTTGCAAGGAAGATCTGCGGTGCTTTGCACTTCTGTACAGGTTAAGGCTGAACCTTTTTTACTGTTATCATTGCCAACCGTTAACTGCGCGCTGAATTGATAGCTCGGCTGAAATAGCAAACTGGCTTTGTAAGATTCATTATCTAAAAAGTCATGTTTCTCATCATCAAGATAAATATTAGTAATTTGACCATCATTTTTCTGCTGATCAGCCGTCACACGTAACGCTAAGGTATCGGTTAAGGTTAGATTCCCCATTGCACTCAATAGCTGCGAGTTGTATGACCCTAAACCCGCTCGAACAGCCCCTGAATTATTAAACTCCGGTTTTTTACTGGTAATAAATACGGCACCAGCAGCAGAACTTTGACCAACACTGGTCGACATTGGACCTTTAGCAACAACAACCTGATCGACATCCCAAAGAGGAATACTTTGATCAATACTTGATTGAGGCAAAGGTAAGCCATCGATCAATACAGAAGCCAAGCTCCCCTTTCCTGTACCCGCAACACCGCCAGATTGAATACCCCGAATAGCAAATTCATTACTATTACCATATGTCACAGTGCTTACATTACTCATTTCACTGAAGGCAGCGGATAAATCCAATGCACCCGATTGAGCTAATTCATCCCCCGTCGCTACACTTATTCCAGAAATTGTATCTTGAATCTCACGATCAATCTTTTGCCCCTTCACAACGACGGTATTTAACTGCAATCCCTCGCTCTCTTTTTCATCATTCGTTATTGTCTCCGCTGTCGTCATCAACGAGGCTAATAATAACGCTGAGGCTACGCCAGCGCGTCTAACTATAAAACCAATTAATTGAGTATTTTTCATGATCTTGATCCTACGGCAAAAGCATTACATTTATTTGCCGAGATGCTAACACGAATCATTATCGTTTGAATACGTTAAAATTAAATTTATTTTTAGCTTAAACTTCGTTGATTTCACTGGAACATCACCTTACCCCGTTCGCTAACTTGGCAGCATCCCAAACTAGGAAGCGATCTATTACTGACTATCGAATCTTTGTATAGCCGTACCTTACACATTGCTTCAACAACCCACCTCCAGTCGTATGCTTCATAAACACGAAACAGCAATGGCTAAAATTAATAAGAGCGCAACCAAGTGTGTGGAGTATAAAAGCTAGATTTTTTATGTATTGCTATTTACAACATCCGTTATGCCTGTACGTTCAATAATGTCAGTTTTAAAGCCATCAATACTTTTCTGGTTTTTTTTGACCCAATACTGCTCAATGCCATCTGTTCCTTGCTTTTCAGACCATTTAGCCAAGTCATCACGATCACAGTTGTAGCTAAAGTATGGGACAGACATTCCACAAGAAGACTGAACTAAATGGATATCTAAAATAAATATTTGTCTAGCAGCTACACTGAGTGGGAACTTAGAATTGTATTTTTTCCACTCTTTATCTTTTTGATGCAGAACCCTAGCTTTACCGTAAGCCCGGAGAATTAACGGCTTGCCTTCAAAGGAACAGAACATGACCGTCATTCTAGGTGTTTGTAGAACATGAGAAGCCGATTCATTACCACTGCCGGTAAGATTTAACCAAGCGATTTCTTTAGAATTAATGACGAAGTGGTTATGGTTTTACAATAACGAGCGGCCACATAAAGCAAATGGTGGTAGGCCACCATTGATGGCTGCTTAACTTCTACTTTTAGCGTCAGTTAAAAATGGGAGGATTACCGAACGATCGATAGTAAATTATATTATTGGTTATTACTGTAGTGTTAGGCCACACAGTCATAATAATGGTAAAAGCCCAAATGAGGTTGAAAGGATATACTGGAAAGCCTCTTAACTTGTGGCCAAATTTTGTTGACCACTACACTTCTCGGATTTTCTGTTTATGATCTTCATCAGTAAATTTCTGAGCCTGAAAATAATGCTCTACAGTTAACCACCACTGTCCATCCACCTCTATGCCATGTTTAGAGAAATTGGAGAATTCGCCATATTCATCAGTTTTTGTGTAAAAGTAAATTGTCATAATATTTGAATGTAACGCTTTAGCTAACGGGCGTGCGTCTAGCACGTCCAATGGAGGCCGTATTTTTGGCCGTAATGCCTTTCAGCGTATTGTTACAAGGCTTCATTATTTAACCTTTACCCTTACAGTTTGCACAACTCTTTGGAATAGAAGGCCAGCCATCAAAACCTACTGATACACCATAATTTTTACCACAAGCCATACAATTAATTGATGTCACTTTATGCATCCAAAATAAAATAGATATTAAGAACACTACTGGACATACAACAAAAAACACCCAATTGAGGCCAAAATACTCAGCTGAGAATATTATGGCAGTCTCGACACCAGCAATAACTAATAAAGACAAAGCGGTGGTAATGAATATTTTAGATTTCATATTGCCTTGTAACGAGGGTGTAGGAAAACCTCATTCAAGCCAGTAATCCCTTACACCATCTTTCTAAATTTATTTACGCACCAATTTGCCAGATTTTTACTAACTTGCAACTCAAATCATTACATAAGTGATAAAAATGCTTATAACTCATTACAAGCAGCCCTATTAAACTGCTAGCTGATCTTGCACCCTTAAACTGGACACTTAGGCTGCTTGTTTTAAAAACTCTCGGGGTGAAACATATCCAAGAGATGAGTGTAATCTATCATTATTATAGAAATCGATAAATGAAAGTATATCTCTTTTAACTGACTTCATTGTTTTGTATTTTTTATGATGGATAACTTCTGTCTTCATCGTATGGAAGAATGATTCGGCCATAGCATTATCCAAGCACTTTCCTTTTCTACTCATACTAGAAACTAAGCTCGCTGCTTTCAGTGTATTCTGAAATTTATGTGCAACATACTCACTGCCTTGGTCTGTATGAAATATTAAACCTTTTTCTGGTTTTTCGTTTTCAATCGCCATTTTCAGTGACGCCTTAGTAAACTTAGTATTCCTATCCTTTGAAAAAGACCAGCCAACTAGTTTCCTAGAGTATCGATCTAGGATCATTGAAAAATAATACCAACCCTGATTAGTTTTCAGGTAAGTAAAATCAGCAACCCATTGTTGATTCGGACGCTTTGGTTTATCGACAACTCCCAAAATATTATCCGCCTGCTGATAAATATCATGTTTCTTCGGCCGAATGCTATACAAGCCAACTACTGAGGCCTTGATGCCATTCTCACGCATTATACGTGCGACGCGCTTACGGCTACACTCAACACCTTGCTTGCGCAGTTCCTTGTAGACTCTAGGGCTTCCATATGACTTCCGTTTACCCTTGTGAATTCGGCGAATTGCACGCAGCAGATCTTTATCCCTATCTGGCTTTTTTGACTTTGGTCGCTTTTCCCAGTTATAAAATCCACTTCTAGAAACCCCAAACCTGTCGCACATCCAAGTTATATTGAACTGTGATCGGTGTTTTTGGATAAATCTAAATGTGTCTACTTTGGATCCTGAAAAAAGCGCTTGGCCTTTTTTAAAAAGTCACGCTCCATTGTCGTTTCTTTTAATTCAGCCTCAAGTCTCTTAATCCTTTGATTAGCCTTAATAATATCGGACTCGGCTACAATATCATCGAGCTTGTCTTTACCTGGGATTTCACCATTGCGCATTTCCATTCTCCAGCGATAGAGCATTACTGGGTGAATCCCAAGGTGCTCAGCAACTTCTAAAGCAAGGATATCAGGATGAAGGGTTAAAGCTACTGCAAGGCGCTTGAATTCAACAGTATACCTGTCGTATTCTTTGCTAATTGTTTTGGGCATATTAGACCTTTTCTATTTTAGGCCTAGGTGTCCATTTTATGGGTGCAAGATCACTGGGACGCTTTCAGCGCCCCACAATATTGGCGTGTGTG
>Ga0209825_1001395_pt1 | contig 10420 bp, 7 predicted proteins | sample EN8Hudsemesocosm_FD_184631 | JGI IMG/M metagenome (GOLD analysis project Ga0209825, IMG submission 184631) | Methane-oxidizing microbial communities from mesocosms in the Hudson Canyon - EN8B Hudson Canyon (SPAdes) (version 2) | ecosystem: Environmental > Aquatic > Marine > Cold seeps | place...
TGGTAAACAACGGCTTTTCAGCAGCAAAAATATCCGCCATAGGGTCGGCATTTGCATCCGCTTTTAGGCCACCGGTATAGCTTGGAATGGTGCCAGACTTATTGGCCGCTTTTTCAGCCCCCATTAAAGTAAGCTCACCACCCAATTTGGCGGCTTCTGTGGGCGCAACCTTGGCCCAGGCGCCTGCGCTTGCTACCGCCAACAATAGTGCCGATGTTGTTAAAGTTTGTAATTTCATGTTTTTACCTTTCATGGGCGCCAGAAACTGGCGCTCAAAAATTAATTATTATTAGTATGTTTTAAGACTAAAACTGCATGCCTACACTGATAGAGGCGAAGTCACGGTCACTGATGGCACTGAAATCACCGCCCGAAAACTGGGTATAGGACATGTTAGCTGTGTAGGTTTCACGGTAGCTGGCTTGCACGCTTAAACCCAAAGTCTTTTGCCCTTCGATGAAGTTACCACCTGGCTGAGGGGCATAACCTTCCACATCATGACTCCAGGCCAACATAGGTCTAAGGTTAACGCCCATGAAGACATCAGGATAATCAGCCACTAAACGGCCACGGTAACCCCAAGAGTTTGTGGTCACAAACCCATCGTCTTCACTGTTCGCCGCACCCGGCGTTCCAAAAATATCGGAACGACCAAACTTAATGGCGTCACTGCCTTCATCAAAACTACTAATATAGGTATAACCGGCTTCACCAATTAAGGTTATTCGGCTGGCACCTGCCACCTGATCGAAGAATTTAATGGCGGTCATTTGAACCTGCGTTACATCAAACTCCCGTGTACCTTCCACTAGCTCGCCCGGTGCAATATCCAGGTTGCGAATTTCGGTGGCAGGTGAGGCTGATACGCCAGATACCAAGGCCTGAATCTGCATGGGGCCGTTAATTTGAATAGGCGTATCCGGGTGGAAACTCACCTCTCCAGATAACGCTAACGAACCCACGTTGGTGGCAAAACTTAAACCGGCAATTTGCTGGTCTTCAGGATAGGTCACAAAGTAACCGGCTCCGGCTGCGCGCTGACCTGCAAGGAAACCACCGGCATTCGTTAATGCCGTTACATAAGTACCATAGTGTGCAGAAGCAGCGCCATTTGCGAAAACATCTGCTTCCACTACAGCTTGAGTTACGCCAGCTGCACCATAAGTGCTATCTAGAACGGCTTGATTCATGCCCGCTTCCATAGCGGGCGTCAATGAATGATAAACCCCATTAACGATTGGAAGTCGGCTGTGAATGTTCATGAAGTAAACGCCAAATTCGGTATCCCCCAGTTCTTCTGATATATAACGAAATGCCATACCAAACTGGCCATCGTCTTTAGGTTTGCGCAGACCATCCTCATTACGGGCCACATTAAATACACCGCCAGCGATGATCACAGAGTCACAACTTTCAGCAGCAAAATCACTGGTAGAAAAGAAGGTGCCACAGGCATCAATTACTGTTTCTTGAAATTCAAGCTGATAAAACGTCTCCATGCTTAAATTGTCGGTTAAGCCTATGTTGGCATACAACATGTTTACCGGTAACAGGCCTTCTTTAATTTCGGCACCAGGACGACGAAATGCGCTCACATCTACCGGGTTAATGGCATTAATACCACCACGAATAAAGGTACTTTCACCCCAACTCACCACTTGCTTACCTAAACGAATGTCCAGTGGCATATCACCCAATTCAAATTCGCCATAAACAAAGGCATCCAATAAAGTGGCACCCTGAGCTTTGGATAGATCATTAAAATCTGAGTCGTCTAATGTGGTATCTGCTCCATCATAGGAGACGGGGGCACCAGCAACACCACTATTGGTGGCCGTTGGGCCATGACCATGGGCTACTTTGTTGTTGGCCAGTGCCGAGTCATACCAGTATTTACCGCGCACAAAACCACCGAAATTTTTGTAGCTGAACTGCAAGTCATGGCTGGCTTTAAATATTTGAGAGAAAGCATCGCCCTTCTCGTAGTTTTTGTTACCGTCGTCCGCGTTAGCCGTTGTGCCGTCACGGTTAACCAGTAAGTTAGAATCTTGATTTTCTACTCGCCAGCTGGAACCTAAAGAAACTTGAGTGTCAAAGCTGCCTTCAATCTCTCCATAGTTAAATTCAACACCCTGAACCTGGGCTGCCATCAAAAGCGGAATGGCCAACGCCAGAATTTTTTTACGCCCTAAAGAATTGGGCTTGGTGTTTGATTTCATATTTCGTCGCCTATGTATTTTTTTAATTATTATGTTGACAAACTATCGAGTGTTTTTATTTTGAGACAGTTCGCTTTAACACTATATATTCATAACACGAAAAAAATTGATCCACACCTGCCCCGACGGCTCCTGCGTAGACATTTGACGTCACAGCCATTTCTTCGAACACAATAAACATTGTGCACAACCCTTCAACCCCCCGTAAAATAAAGGTCTCCAAATTTTTATCATAATAAAATTTATTTTTAGAATTATTTGAAATAATTTTCCTCTTACTTTTTCATATAAATTAGCCTTATAGGTAACAATAAAACAGATGCATATCAGCCCTATTTCCGAAATTACAGATAGATCTCCTGCATAATTGAAAATAAAAATAACGTATAACCAAAGTTAACAAATCCATTAGAATAAATAAAATGCATGCATAACAATAAGCCCAGTGCATGAGTGACCAACCATAAACACCCACTAATCAATAGCGTTTATACCTATACATTTACGTGATGAACACAATGATCACTTTACGCTAACAGCAGCTATCACCAGGGCACTAGGCATTAATAGTTTAAGATTACTGACACTAATAGAGTGGGAATATATTTACGGGCATCGCCGTCAGTTGAACTCTTTACTTGGCTATCTTCAGTCAAAATTTAGGACTATAAAATAATTTGTTAAGGTAGAGTATTCAGAAAGCAATATGCAATTCTATTAAACTGTTCATGCATAAAAGTGATAGAGAAAAATTCCGACTCAGAAGTAATCCTGTTTTTACTGTTCCCGGTATGGGCAATTACGACAATAAAAATTGGTTGATAATGTATTCGGGAGAATGGAAAGAGTGATAAAACATATTTTTAGCAGACTGATTACATGGCTACAGGGATATAACTAGTAGAATAATTTCTGGCCCTAAAATTCAAGCTACATTGATCGCCTCGGTAATTGCTCCTGCATTACCCTACTAACTACATCCATGTAGCCATGCAAGTAGCCTCCTACAGGGTGTTATTTTACAGTTAATACATTTATCTAGGCACAAAAAAGCCGGATCATCACTGACCCGGCAATGGGCATCACATTAAGCGAAAGGCTTAACGTTTACCCGAGCGACGCAGAGCGGCAGCTGTGAAACTCTTACGTTTCACTTGCTTGCCAAATTTGAAGGGCTCGCTTTCTTCGTTATTCAGTTCAACTAAATAACGACCCGATAATAAATCATAGTTAGTGGTAGACACATACCAGGGCGCATTCGCATTCACAAACTGCAAGGCATGGCCTTCAGATACACGCCATAACACATTACGGTTATCATAGTGATCGGCGATGGCGATCTGGTAGCTGTCTTCATCCACGTAGAAGGTACGTTTGCCGTATACGTGGCGTTCGCCTTCCTTCAAGGTGGCCTCTACTTTCCATACACGGTGCAATTCATAACGGGTTAGCTCTTGGTTGATGTGACCAGTTTGAACGATATCCTGGTACTTCACTGCTGGGTCGGCCAACTTGTAAGAGTTGTAAGGAATGTAAATCTCGGTTTTACCTAATAGCTTCCAGTTGTATTTTTTAGGGGCACCGTTGTACATGTCTACCTGATCGGAGGTGGCCAAACCTTCGGCGGCTTGTCTTGGTGCATCAAACGCAATTTGCGGCGCACGACGAACCCGGCGCTGGCCAGCGTTATATACCCAAGCCATACGTGGCTGCTCTACCTGGTCAATGGTTTCGTGAACCAATAACACATTACCGGTTAAACGGGCTGGCGACTTAACCGACGAAGTGTAATAAAACAGGATGTTGTCATCACTGCCTTTATCAAATCCACCTTTAAGATATTGCGGCGCGGTGAGCTGAGCACGCTGTTTAACCGCCGTGAAACTGCCGTTTAGCTGTACCGGAATGGTAGCCAAATTACGCTCTACAGTTCCACCACGATAACGGCTCACGTGATTCCAAATCACTTCTAAGCCATTTTGTGGAATAACAAACGGAATGGTTTCATCAAAGTTAATTAAACCGTTACCACCACTGACCAATTCAGCTGAGACGGCATTCTTCTTGGCCTTGTCATAAATGCTTTTCGGGAAAGAAGCGGTACGGTGAGTTTTATACACAGGCATAGTGTAAGTGTCGGGATACTTTTCAAACAAAGCGATCTGACCGTCGGTGAGGTTAGACTTGTATTGCTCAACATTTTTAGAGGTGATGGTAAACAATGGTTTTTCAGCAGAGAAAATATCCGCAATGGGGTCGGCATTCACATCTTGCTTTAAACCACCTGTATAACCTGGAATGGAGCCATCCTTGTTGGCGGCCGCTTCGGCCCCCATCAACGTAAGTTCACCGCCCAGCTTGGCGGCTTCCATGGGCGCTACTTTGGCCCAAGCACCCGTGCTTGATACGGCCAGCAATAGTGCAGATGCGGTTAGGGTTTGTAATTTCATATATTTTTAACCTTGTAATGTGCGCCATTGCTGGCGCATTAATATTATTTTTGTTTAAAGGTTTAAATGTTAGAACTGCATGCCTACGCTGATGGCGGCAAAATCACGGTCACTAATGGCGCTGTAATCACCTCCAGAGAATTGGGTAAAGGCCAGGCTGGCGCTATAGGTTTCACGATAAGTGGCTTGCACGCTTAAACCCAAGGTCTTTTGGCCTTCAACAAAGTTGCCACCCGGTTGTGGGGCGTAACCTTTCACGTCATGGCTCCAAGCCAACATAGGTTTAAGGTTAATGCCCATGAAGACATCAGAATAGTCGGCCACTATACGGCCACGGTATCCCCAAGAACTTTCGGTGACAAAACCATCATCTTCATTACCCGCAGAACCCGGCGTGCCAAAGATATCGGAGCGACCAAACTTGATGGCGTCGGCCCCTTCATCAAACCCGTGAATAAAGGTATAGCCGGCTTCACCAATTAAGATTACTCGGCTAGCGCCAGCTATTTGATCGAAGAACTTAATGGCGGTCATTTGCACCTGAGAGATATCAAAGTTACGAGACCCTTCGTTTAACTCGTTAGGCCCTAGAACCAAGTTTTGAATTTCGGTAGCGGGTGAGGCTGCTACACCCGAAACCAACGCCTGAATCACCATGGGGCCGTTTATTTGGATAGGTGCATCCGCGTGAAAACTAAATTCACCGGATAACGCCATGGTGCCCACGTTAGTGGCAAAACTTAAACCGGCAATCTGAAGGTCTTCAGGATAGGTTACAAAATAACTGGCACCCGCTGCCCGTTGGCTAGCAAGGAAGCCACCGGCATTCGTTAATGCAGTTACGTAAGTCGCGTAATGTGCAGAGGCAGCGCCATTTGCGAAAACATCAGCTTCTACAATCGCTTGTGTGGTATTTGCACCGGCATAAGTAGCATCTAGGACTCCTTGTTCCATTGCATCTTCCTGAGCGGTCGATAAGGAATGGTTAGTACCGTTAATAATAGGGGCACGACTGTGAATGTTCATGAAGTACAGACCGAACTCGGTATCGCCCAAAGCCTCGGATACGTATCTAAACGCCATACCAAATTGGCCGTCATCTTTTGCCTTACGCAAACCATCTTCATCACGGGCAACACTGAACGCACCACCGGCGATGGAAACAGAGTTACATCCTTCCGCCGCATAATCATTGGTGGAGAAGAATGTACCGCAACCCTCGATTACCGTTTCCTGGAATTCCAGCTGGTAAAAAGTTTCCATGCTTAAATTGTCGGTTAAGCCTATGTTGGCATACGCCATGTTCACAGGTAACAGACCTTCTTTAATTTCGGCACCGGGACGTCGAAATGCGCTTACATCCACCGGGTTAATGGCATTGATGCCACCACGAATAAAGGTGCTTTCACCCCAGCTCACCACTTGTTTGCCCAAGCGCACATCCAATGGCATATCACCCACTTCAAATTCGCCATACACAAAGGCATCTAACAAGGTAGCACCGGAGGCTTTTGACAGGTCGTTAAAATTGGAATCGTCTAATGTGGTATCGGCGCCAACATAAGTTAGGTTTCCGCCATCAACGCCATTATTAGCTTCGGTTGGGCCGTGGCCATAATCCACGCTGTTATTAGCCATGGCGGAGTCGTACCAGTATTTACCACGCACAAAACCACCAAAGTTTTTGTAGCTGAATTGCATGTCGTGGCTGGCTTTAAATATTTGTGAGAAGGCATCCCCTGATTTAAAGTTTTTATTGCCATCGTCACTGTTGCCCACTTGACCGTCGGCATTGACGATTAATGATTCGTCCTGGGATTCTACTCGCCAGCTGGACCCCATTGAAATTTGAGTGTCGAAGGTCCCTTCGATCTGTCCCATTTTAAATTCAACACCCTGCACCTGGGCTGCCATTAATAGAGGTATGGCCAACGCCAGATATTTTTTACGCCCTAAAGCTTTGCGTATGGTGTTTGATTTCATATTTTGCCGCCTTTAATTTTTATTTTAGGTTGCCAAGCCACTGGACTGTTTACGCCCTGGAACAGCTTGTTTTAACGCTCTATATTCATAACACGATAAAAAATGATCATCATTAACCATGCAAGTACAAACCAGACTAGAAACGACAAGACGAATTTTCGGCATCTATAAATGTCCAACACACAAAAAATAGCCCTGTAAAATCAAGACTTTAGAGGCGAGGTATAACAGACTATTTTTTAGACTATTTTTTATAAAACGCTTTTAAGACAATTTTTTATTGGCATAAACAGTCTGGTTTTACGCCACTATTAATGTTGTGCATGCATATCAATAACGCAGATGAATATGTAAATAAGCCTGATGAATACACCGTAATAGATACGGTGAATAGTGAAACGATTTTAAAAACTAAACGTAATTGACTAAGCGTATATAAAAAGAATGAACAGCCTTTGGAAGGTTTAATGCTGAAGTTAATTTGAGGTTAATGTTTTTATAAATTATTTGTTAAACAAAGTGGGGTTACAAGAATGTTTCCGGCAATTCCCCACTTCGTGACATGATCAACCTTGCTAGGCCTTAGCCATAAGTAATTAATCCATGGCGGCCAATTTAAAGCGACTCACTCCGCCAATAAAACTTTGTAGCACCTGCGGAGACTTTAGTGATTGCAAGCTGCTAAGCGGATTGTGTTTCAGTATGTTTAAGTCCGCAAACTTACCCACCTCAATGGAGCCCCGTGTATCATCAATCATTAACTGGCGGGCCGGCTCTATGGTGATGGCATGCAGGGCTTCCATGGGCGTAATAGCTTGCTCGATGCCTAGCACCACCCCATCATAAGTTTGACGAGTTACCGCGTTCCAGGCCGCTAACCAAGGGTTTAATGGCACTACAGGAGAATCCTGGTGCAAGCTAGTACTCACTCCCTTGTCCAGTGCTTCACGTAACGGGCTCATGCGGGCTGCACGCTTAGGCCCCATAAAAGTTCCCTGGTGACGCTGCCCCCAATAATACACATGACTGTTAAAAAACGTGGCGGCTATGCCCAGCTTGGCAAATTCATCCAACTGGTCGCTACGTGCCATTTGGGTATGTACCACGACTGGTTTGGCGTCCCTGCGGTAGTGTTGGGCCTGCGCCCGTTTATACACTGTAATAAAAGTATCGATGGCACCATCACCATTGGCGTGCACCGCTACTTGATGCCCCGCCTGATGCAATGTGTTAAACACTTGCTGAAACGCCTGGGTTTCATAGTTTAAAAATCCGCGATAGTCGTTGCCCTTGCCATGGCTTTTTTTATGGTAAGGCTGGGATAAAAAACCGGTAAACTGCTGAATAGAGCCATCCAGCACCAGTTTCACTGCTCCCACTTTAAACTTGGGATTATTGAGTTTATTCCCAGACACCTCTCCTGCCATAATTTTATCCAGCTCTTTGCCATCGGGCCACACCACCAGACGCTGGGGCACCAACCCCAGTATGGTTCCCCAACGCAGTAACGGGATTAAAGTAAGAGGTGCATAACCATTTTGGGCTGTGGTCACCCCCATGGCCAAATAATCTTTTACACTGGCCTGAATGATTTTCAGCTTATTGTTAAGTGGGAAGTTGGTGCAAACCTGCATGACACGCAGTGCAGGTTCTTCAATAATTAAACCGTTTAGTTTGCCCTGACTGTCACGGCCAAATTCTCCGCCGGAGGGGTTTTGGGTTTTGTCATCCCAGCCCATTAACTTCATAGCGGCACTATTGACAACGCCAGAGTGAGCACTGATGTGCTGCACAAAAATGGGGTGATCCTGAGATATGGCATCCAGCTCAGCACGAGTGGGATAGCGCTTTTCGCCAATAAGGGTTTCATCAAACCCTATGCCTAAAATCCATTCACCTGGGGCGGTACTGTGGGCCACCGCATCCAATGCACTGAAGACTTGCGCCATCACTTGTTTGTTACCAATAGGTGGGCTGTTTAAATCAGCACTCACTTGCGTTAAACCAGTACCCGGAAAATGACTGTGGGCATCCACTAAACCTGGCATGAGGGTTTTGCCATTCAGGTCATGCAGCACTGTCTCGGTATGGGTTTTGGCCAGCAACTCTTGTTTGCTGCCCAGTGCCACTATGTAACCCCCTTCAACCAATACCGCCTCAACCCTGGGTTGTTTTTTGTTCATGGTGAGCACAGTGCCATTAAAAAATAGCTGCTGAACCGGTGCGCCAGGGTTGTATTTAATATACATCCCCGTCAACCCAGCACACATCAATAACAATAACAGCGTACTACTTATGGTTATTTTTTTAATCACAGATTTAAACCTGGCTGCTATTGGCTTGAGTTTTTAATTGAGATTTTAAACTTATGGCAAACCCCACCGCGGCCACGCTTAAGGCCACCACCAATAAACCAATGCGCTCGCCACTGCCGTGCACTGGATCAAGGCGTGTGAATAACATGGCATACAAGTTACCCACCACGTAGGCATACACTACAATTAACCCCAGGGCCTGTTGAGATTTTTGATACACATAAATAGAAACCGCCAACGCCACTACGGCGATGTAATCATCCAGCGACAACGGCCAGTATTTATTGGTTTTTAATACCACCAAAGTTTCCCCAACAAATAACGCCAGGGCACAGATGACAGAATACACTGTTAAAAATATTTTCATTTTGTTACACCTTGCAGTTCAGTTTCGTCGTGGTAGCCGACTGGCTTGGTTAAATCTTGCGAGTTAAAGGGCGCTTTTAATTGATCCATATACCCTTTTGGATATTCGCGATTTAGTAACCCTATGGTGGTCACTTCACGATCTTTTGGCCAAAAGAAGGTGCCAAAGATGATGTCCCAAATAATAAGGTTATTGCCGTAATTGGTGTTGGATTCCTCTATAGGTTGGCTGTGATGCCAGCGATGTAATTCAGTGAGGGAGAACACATAATTTAGCCAGCCCGCGTTAATGCGAATGTTGCTGTGCTGCATTAAACCGTGAATGCTATTAAAGACTGCATAAACAGCCAAGCATTCCACGTTGGTACCCAACAAGATAAAGGGCACCACCTCAGGAACTAAGAAAACTATTTTTTCAAGAGGGTGAAAACGCGCCGCATTAAAAAAGTACAAACGATTAGGGCTGTGGTGAACTGCATGAAAACGCCATAAAAAGGAGATTTCGTGCGCCCCACGATGTACCCAGTACCGACCAAATTCGGCAATTAACAACATCAAAAATACTTGCGCCAATATGGGCCACTCATGGGGCCATAAATTTTGTGGGCCAAACTGTACGCTCAATGCCGCGGCGATGCCCAGGAGCAATAAGGGCCACACTAACTCCAGGGTTTTTGGCAGTATTAATTGGGTGATGAGCACATGCAGGGCATCGGTTTTTACATCTCCGTCGGCTTTGTTCCAATCCCTGCGATAAGGCATTACCCGCTCCAATAGGGCAATGAGCAATAGTCCACTCAGACTCACCACCACCGCCGATATAGCCGGGTTATAACCCAGCTCCATTAGATAGAGCTGCACCGCCAAGGCGCTGCCCATGACCCCAGGAAATACCCACCGGGATGGCCAATCACTGATATTTAACGACATATAGAGACCTCTGATCACTTTTTATTATTAGCAGAAACAATGTTTCTATATATACTTGTACACCAGATGTCCAAACTGTGTCAAATTAGCGCCCTAAAACCTGAATCGAACAATATGACCCAGACCAGCCACCTAGCTTCCCATCAAGAAGGCCTCA
>Ga0209825_1001397_pt1 | contig 10410 bp, 10 predicted proteins | sample EN8Hudsemesocosm_FD_184631 | JGI IMG/M metagenome (GOLD analysis project Ga0209825, IMG submission 184631) | Methane-oxidizing microbial communities from mesocosms in the Hudson Canyon - EN8B Hudson Canyon (SPAdes) (version 2) | ecosystem: Environmental > Aquatic > Marine > Cold seeps | place...
AAAGAGTTTACTGAATCACAAAATCCAAGGGTTGCGTATATTGGCCGGCCCATAAACGAATGTTTTCCGGTTAGTTTTGTTACGCCAGACTCTTGTACTAGTGACATAAGCCAAAAAGCTCGAGCAGAGTTGATTAAGGAACTGGACTACTACCTTTGTAAACTGCCGGCAGAAAGTTCTCTGGATGCGACAAAAAGTTGGCAATACCAAGCGTATCATTGTTCGACGGCTGCCAATGTTTATGGTTCGATACATTGGGGATATGAGTCGCATCAACCAAAGGAAAGTGCGCTACGTAAAACTGAGCTTGTTTATGAGTCAGAACTTTCTCGCTATCGTCGTTTTTATCAAAATAACACCGTTTTTGCCTTTCTAGGTCCAATTTGTATTTTGATAGCGTTAGGTGCGAATTTATTGCTGGCAGTCGTTTTTTCTATAATGGGTACTTACGGGTTTTACCGTGCGTATTGCTGGCATAAGTCTATTCAACATTCAGGTGCTCGACTAGTGGTTAAATTCTATTTGGCTGGTTATGCTATTTTATTCTTATTAATGTCATTCACCTTTGTAATGAATTTGTTTAGATGAACACGTCTTTTAGTGGATGCTTACGATTAAATTTTTTTATGGAGAATAATAAGTGAAGGTACTACGTAGCTGCTTTTTGATATTGATATTGAACGTCCTTTTTTGTGCATCCTTACATGCATCTGCCACCCATAATGAATACGAAAGGTGTGCTAAAATTTCTACATTTTCGCTTCAATATTGCATCAAAGATCAACTGCAAAATGCAAGTGAATCTTGTTGGGTGGATTCTAGGAAAGCCTACCTTCGCTGCAAGAAAGAGATCAGAGAAGAACATGATCCCCAGCGCCATCGACGCTATCAAAAAGTCAGGATGGAAGCAGAGAGAAAAGCAAAAGAGTAGGGCTTAGATAACCTTCAAAAATAACCTACTTAGGGTTTAGCTTACAATGCACAAAATATTTATATTACTATGGGTCTCGACATATTTAATTAGTGGCTGCGTAACTAATGCGACATCCATTAGCCGAATGGCAGTCGATCGTTACATTCAACTTGATGAGCAAGCAAATAGCTGGGATTGGAAGTGTGGTGGCCCAGGTGATGCGATTCCGATAGAGTATAACCAGTTTTTTACCCTCAAAGATAAGTCCCTCTTAGTTCTTTTGAAGGTGCCTGATTATCTATGTTATTCAAACAGTTTTGTGCCAATACGCGTGAGTACCAAGGGTGACTGGCAATACGGCGAAATATTTGATGGTGAACCCACTATATTTCAGTCAGACCTAAGGGATAACTTTTGGCTTGTCACGCAATGGAGAATTGAAGGCACCTATCCGAGTTTACTTACCAGCACGGATGGCTTGGTTTGGAACTATTACGATATGCCTAAAGATAGAGATGTGGACTGTTGTTTTGAATATATTAAAAAAGTCTGCACAAGGCCTGACAGTATTACACTTTTTTATGAGGGGGAGCGACCAAGCCAATGGACCAAAGCTTTTAACATGACAACTTGGCGCGAGCTTGAGTATAAGGCAGCTGACCTTGTGGAATGCGAAAACGATGCTTTAGAGAGCCAAAACAGCAAAGAAGCAAAATGGGAAATAGTACCAGGCACAAACACCAATGAAGTCGTTTTCGAACTCAATGGTCAGGCAGGTAAACAACAGGCAATATTTCCATCTGTCTTTCATCAACAGTAATTGCATCAACAGTAAATACATCAAACAGACAAACAACATGAATTTTGGTGTAGTGCTGTGAAAGCTTGTTTAGTTTAAAACTACGAGACAGCCCTGAAATTGTATTATTCATAAGTCTAAAACCACAGACTATATCGTTAAAACGTTTGCTTAATATCCAAAAACTACGCTAAACATGCTATAAAGACTTCATAATAAAAAACGCATTCACTTCATTTAAATATACAAGCGACAAAAATGAAAATCATCGGTAAGTACAAAATTATCAGGGAGCTTGGGGCAGGCGGTTTTGGTGCTGTTTACCTAGCGGAAGACCCGAATTTAGGCGAAAAAGTTGCGATCAAAGTCTTTCGTATAAAAGATGTAGCGGCCGTACGGGATATTACTTCGGCAACAGGTGACGCAGGAGAAGTGTTAAAAAAGCGTTTTTTAGACGAAGCTAAAATTCTAAGGCGGCTTTCATCCAGCCCACATATCGTAAGTATGCATGATTTCGACACACTGGAAGACGGCACGCCATATTATGTGATGCCTTATCTTCCCCGCTGTTTAGTGGATGAAATTGGACGCGACGCCTTTACCCGTGACAAATTAGAAAAACTTGAAGAAGAGCAATACCCAAGAGCCTTACCGTTAATCAAAACACTCGATGTTTTGAAGCAAACCTTAGAAGGCTTAAAGGTTGTACATAAAGCAGGCTTGGTTCATCGTGATATCAAACCCGCAAACCTCTTACTAGAAGGTGAAGGCAATTTATTCAACATAGTATTATGTGACTTTGGTATCGCCAAACTACCCGAAGGCGATAATACGGGTACGGGCGTTGGCATGGGTAGCCCCAACTACGTTAGCCCTGAACAACGCGCTAGTGCCAAATATGTTGACTCACGTAGTGATGTTTTCAGTGTTGGGGTACTCGCCTACCGAATGCTCACCGGCTCGGTGCCCTTAGTGACCGGAAATCAAGCACCCAAAAACTTCATACCAGCGCTAAATGATGAACTTAATGACTTAGTCATGGCGTCCATGGAATTTGAGCCCGAAAAACGACCAAGAGACGCGGCCGACTTTTTGAACCAACTCTTAAAAGCTGAAGCGGCCTTTTCTGGTGACTTCGACACGCAAGAAACATCAGGCACCTGGCAAGATCAAGGGCAGTCTAGTATCCGTAATGAATTGCTACCGCTTTATGAAAAGATAAAAGAAGCCTGGTTAAATGATGGTGTGATCGATCATGAAGAGCATGAAATGTTTTCTGCTATGGCAGCAGTGGTCGATTTAAATGATGATGATCTTAATGCCTTGATTACCCAAGTTGAACAAGATCACGAAAAAACGATCAAACCGATTCAAAACTTTATCCGCTTAATTGATAAACGCATCAAAGAGCAAATCAAGCCCGACCAACCTGCACTGAACCCGAGTACACTTGCCTCACTCAAAATGGCCTCACAAAGTTTATCGTGGGATGAGTCCAAGTTCCAAACCATTTTGCAATGGCGTATCGCGCAAGAGAGCTCTAATTCGCATTCAGCAGAAGATGAAAAATACAAGGCCGAAGCAAATACACAATCAAAATCAGCGAAGAAAGAAAAAGCCCAAGGCGACTCAGCAAACAGTAGCAAAGGGCTTTTAGGGTTAATGATTCTAATACTCGTTAGCAGCTTAGCTTATGGCGGTTGGTGGTACACCGACTACCAAACTAAACAAACCGAAATACAAGAGCAAAAAGTATTGGCAAAAAAGATCGCACAAGAAAGCGAACAAATAGCCTGGCAACAAGCGCTAAGCCAAAAAACCGCCGAAGGCTACCAACTCTATCTAGACACGTGGCCTCAGGGCACCAACAAAACCAAGGCAGAAAATGCCCTACAAGCACTTGCCGAAAAAGCCCGTATAGCCAAGCTTAGTGCCGAAGAACAGCAAATAGATCAAACCAAGCAAGCCCAAAGTAAATTGAAGCACTTAGGTTATCGACTAGCCGTAACGGGAAAATTAGACACCCGTACCCAAAAGGCCATATTGGCTTTTGAAAAGCAGGAAAAGTTACTTGAAACGGGCGAAGTAGATACCACTTTAATTAGTGCTTTAAATACCGCGATAGAACGACAAAAAACTTTATTAGCCAAACAAGCGGCGAAAGAAAAAGCGGATGCAAAAAAAGCCCGTGAAAAAGTTGAGGCCGAAAAAGTAGCCAAAAAGGAGGCCAAAGAAAGGGCTGCTCGAATAGCCAGTCAAAAGTTGGCTGAAAAAGCTAGGCTAGCCAAAGAAAAGCAAGAATATGAAGTCTTAGTGAAAGCTACACAAACTCAACTCAATCGAATTGGATACAAAATTGGCGAGCCCGATGGTAGTTTAAGTTTAATAACCCAAAAAGCACTCACTCATTATCAAAAAGGGAATCAGTTGAATGCCTCGGGGGCGGTTAGCAACAAATTATTAGCGAATTTGAAGTTGGCTCTAGCTCCAGGTGTAACATTTAAAGATTGTTCGAACTGCCCAAAAATGGTCATAATCCCAGCAGGTTCGTTCCAGATGGGGTCGAATGAGTCTAGTAATGAACAGCCAATCCATCGTGTCACGATCGCTGAACCTTTTGCAATAGGGCAATATGAAGTGACCTGGGCACAATACCAACCCTGTATTGATGCGGGGGTGTGCAGCAGTGATGGTGATGCAGGCTTTGGTAAAGGCAATCGCCCTGTAATCGAGGTGAATTGGGATGATGCGCAGATTTATGCAAAGTGGTTAAGTAAAAAAACAGGTAAGCACTATCGTTTACCAAGTGAATCTGAATGGGAATATGCAGCAAGAGCAGGAACTACAACGAAGTATAGCTGGGGAGATAGTATAAGTTGCTCCCAAGCGCGCTATGGTTATTATTCAGGTGAATGTGGTAAACAAAAAAGTACTGATGATGTAGGCGCCTTTAAACCAAATGCTTTTGGTTTATATGACATGCACGGTAACGTGTATGAATGGGTACAAGATTGTTACCAAGACAGTTATACAGGCGCTCCGAGTACAAGCAAGGCTTGGGTAAATGGTGATTGCGCGAAGCGTGTTTTGCGCGGCGGCTCTTGGTTCAGCGGTCCGAGCTACCTTCGTTCGGCGCTCCGTCTCAGGAGTGCCGCATCTGTTCGTGTCAACTATAGCGGCTTCCGGCTTGTCCAGGGCCGCTAGCGGTTACCCTTTGTGTGGTTTTGCTACCCCTCGAAGAGGGGGCTGGGGGGAGGTGCCGTGCGTAGCGCGGGGTTTCTGTTCTTTCCACGCGTAGCGTGGTCGTTTTTTTGAATGAGTATAATGAAAGACAATACACCTCAGGCAGTTCAATCTTGCCACGAATTCATTCGCTGGTTAATTCCTCAGTTTGATAAAAATCGAAACCTTTTCATTTCATCTACGGAACTTAAAAATACGCTTTCTTTTAATTGATTAGGTCCACTCACGAAAAAGTAGTTAGCGCATAAACTGAAACATCAAACCAAGTATCGATAGCTGGGTAGGCCATGCTTGCCATGCAGAAACCCTTGGCTTAAGAAAACAATTATTCCATCCTGCTAAAAAAATCCCCTAATCCTGTCATACCCCTTTTCGAAGCAAAAAATTGAGGAGAGAGGAATGAAACCAAACATAGTAAATTTAAGCAAAACCCTGATGGTTTGTGGCTTTGCTGCACTGGCAGTGGGTTGTGCGAACCAAGGTACGTTAAAACAGCAAGATTCAATTTCAGACGATCTATCATCATCGGTCGCTTTTGAAGCGTGTCTGTTGTTATTAGCAGAACCGGTTGCATCGGCTAATAGTCCTGCGACTTATCATTTGGGTGCAAAGCATGCCTTAGCCTGTTTGGACGACGCCCCTTTAGTGATGAACGGCACGCTTGAAACGTCTGTTATGCAGGTACATGCCTTGGCCATTACACAGTTTTTAAAGTCGGGCGATGTATTACAGGCAGAGCAACAGTTGAATTCATTCAAAGCGCAATTTCCTAAGCAGGATTTGTTACTAAATGATGGTGCGAGCTTTGTAAATACCATTGAACTGATTGTAGGTGAAGTCCCCATTGCACAGTCGGCGAAAGGCTCATTACTTAACGCCAGTACGGCACTTAAGTCTGAACTGAGACGTCATCAATATTGGCAGGTTAATTAGGAGTTAAATAATGAAAACATTAAAACCACTATTTGCAGCAAGTTTACTGTCATTAAGTATGGGCGTTTTGACTGTACCCAACGTGATGGCAGCCAATACAGACTGGCAACCAATAAGCAGTGAACGTTTAATCAAACTGCCCACTAATGTGATGGAGCGAGCACTTGAGCATGATTTTCAAAATTCTGCGTTGGCGTCAAAACTAAAAAATGTTGATGAGCGCTTAGGCGCGACACAAACCGATATGGCTAGCTTACAGCAGGCAATAAAAACGGCACTAGGTGATGAACAAGTAGAATTGCGTCATCAGTTTTTAGAACAAAAGTCATCGTATATTGATGAAATGGAATCACGACAAACCTTACGCCGTGACGAATTAAAAACACGTATGTCGGTGTATCAAAATTTGTTAGGTGGCTTGCAGTCAGATGCGCGCAGCGCACAAGATCCTGTTTCTAAAGCGGTTAGGCAGAAACAACAAGCGGCGCGTCAACGGATGGAAAGTATCACCGAACAAGTAGACGAAACCTTGTTTGAAATGGCTTTGGAGCCGCAAAGCCAATATGCACAAGAATATGATGCTAATTTTCAAAAAATCAAACAACTCCAGTTGGCGATTCGTCAACACACCTTGCATCGCAATCAATACGACACCGATGAACAACTAACACGCGAAGCCTATATTCAAGAGTTACTCGCGAATGCAGAAGGTGATTTAGCCTTACTTAATCAAGAAGACGAAATGTTGGGTTACATGGCTAGGCTAGTGGCCATGGACGCGCAATCACTACAAATTGAACTGACGTATGGGTCGATAGACGGCGCAGATAAATACGCTGAAATTGCAGCGGCCAAACCTGCCAATATGGTTGAGTTTTTTATGCCTTAAAGGCGAGCTAATAATTTTGAGAGGTAACACTATGAAAAATTTAATACGTAAGGTGAGTTCAGTGCTTGTGACAACCGTGCTTGTATCTCATGGGACTATGGTAATGGCTGATGATTTACAAACACTAAAGAACCTGGAGCGTGAGCGAACCGGCTTCATTGAAGCGGTGTTGGATACGACGTTAACAGCAGAACAACGTAACAAAAAAATTGAAGCGAAAACACGACGACTGGTCGACTTAGAGCGCATGGCATTAAGAGACCGTCGACTTGAAGGTAAAACCGATCCGATGGTGCGTCGTGCGTTTAAAAATTACGACATGACATTCTTAGCACATGCCAGTGTAGAACAAGACCAGCATATAGCAGGGCATTGGTATGACCAGGTAGGCTTAAGTAACGAAGCCATTCTAAATGCCAGAAAAGGAATACGCTAATGGAACATGCGGCTCACTACTCAGTACGTGGCTGGCAAGCACTCAAAACCGGCTTTGTGGTATTGGGCATAACCGTCATTGGGCTTGCGATTGCCACGCACTTTTGGGACTTAAATTTAGTGTTGGGTTACCAATGGCTGCAAAGTGCATTTGGCCCCTTGTTTATCACTTTATTTACCTTACTGAGCGGTGTGTCTATTTATGCGATCACACAGCTTAAAGCTGAGGCTGAAGACAATGCAAAGCTTCATGTATGGCATGAAGTAGGGCAACAGTCGGCCAGTGGTATTGCAACTTTAGCACTCACGTTTACCTTACTGGGTATAAGTTTAGGGATCGAATCACTTTCTCAACAAAACTTAAACCCGCAAACAATTAATACGGTGATTCAAGCACTAACGAAACATTTTTCAACCGCGTTTATGACCACGGTACTCGGCTTACCCACGGCACATTTAATTCGAAGTATTTTGTCGGTCCGTTGGGTCGCCATTCAACATCGCTAAATGAAAGACATCTAGAAATAAAAGATAGCTAGAAATAAAAGACATCTTGAAATAATAGATAACTAGGAGAAAGCAATGAAAACATTATTATTTACCGCTTTAGTCATGGGTTCGGTAACCTACCTTGTTGCCACACAGTCTGAGCTATTACATGGCTGGATTGATGGTGTGAAACCGCAAGCTCAACAGGTGGTTTCAGAAGGACAAAATAAACTTGACCAATTGTTCGAGAAAACAAAAGAAGTCACCTCCGATTTGTCTGATACTGAACTGGTGACAAAATTGAAATCAAGTGTGAGTGAATTAAAAGAAGATGTTAAACGCTTAACGAATGAGTTAAATAAAAATGCAGCTAAAAGAACAGAAGCAGACGAAATAAGAACCGAAGCCGCCGAATATGTGAATGAAAATATGACCAAGGATGATAATACGCCCTTAAACGAAACAATAATTAACCAACCAGATGCAGCATCACCCTACATGCCCGTAAAAGAGCGAAGCGACGCCTTGATGGCATTAGTCAATAGAATGGAAATGAAAGCGGCGGGCTTTTAACATGAATACGCGCTTAAGCCAGTCATCACTAAAAACGATGTTAGTGCTGTTTAACTGCTTTTGCTTAGGCGTATTAGTCACAAGTTTGGTAATGTATTTACTGCCCGTGTTAACCGATCAAAAGCAACAGAAACAAACAAAATCACTTATCCAGAAGCAAGAGCAAGAGCAAGAACAGAAACAAAGCAATACGGTTAATCATAAGGTGGTTAAAAACATGACAAAACAAGGCCCTGTAAAATTGGTCACCATTACCTTGCCTGAACCGCCAACAAATAGAGCTAAAACAAAATCGGTTAAAAAACAATTTACCAGTCATTCGGCCAATGTAAAAGCAGTACAAACTCCGCAAGTCAATACAAACCAAGCAGCCGTTTTGGCACAGGGTTTGGCCTTGTTAAAAAACACACAACGTGACGATGCACCCCAAATAAAAATTGAGTTACCAAAAGATGAACGTCAACGTAATGCCGTCATTCATACCTTAAGAGTCTGTTTAGGGGTAACCTTAGGGAAAATAAGTGCGCAGGGTAAGATTATTTCACGCGAAGTGAGTTCTACTTCATTCAGCCCCTACCTTCGCTTAGTAGAAGGTAAACTCACGAACCATGAACAAAAAATTGCTAAGCAATGGCGAAAATTCCCGGGCAGTATCGTACGATTTTACCCCGAAGAGGCCGACGCCCGAATATTAGGCGGTTTGCACCAATTGGTACAAGGAAGCATTGAACATAAAATAATAACGGGCAAATACAGCCTACAACAAGGCGAACTACGACTCGTAAACATAAAAATAAATAAGCAACCACAGCAAACCGAATTGCTACTCGCGAAAAGTTGCTAGCAGTACACTAAGAAAAATAGATTGGCTATCCTGCAAAATCTGCCCTAAACATGCTATAAAGCGTTTATAAGAAAAAATTCGTCAATTATTGATAAATCAGAAAAGCATTTATGGAAACCATCGGTAAATACAAAATTATTCGCGAGCTCGGTTCAGGTGGCTTTGGTGCCGTCTATTTAGCAGAAGACCCACACCTTGGTGACAAAGTTGCAATCAAGGTCTTTCAGATCAAAGACCCTGCCTTGGCCCGCGAAGTCACGTCAGCCACAGGCGATGCCGGTGAGATCCTAAAACAACGCTTTTTAGATGAAGCCAAAATACTGCGCCGTCTTTCCGCTAGCCCACATGTGGTAAGCGTGCACGAGTTTGAGACACTTCCCGATGGGTGCCCTTATTACGTCATGCCGTATTTACCGAATTCCTTGGTAGATCTAATTGGTCGTGACGCATTTACAGCCGGTAAGTTGGAAGAAATTGATTCAAAAGACCACCCTAAGTCGCTGCCTGTCACCCAAGCATTAGACATTCTAAAACAAACGCTCGAAGGGCTAAAAACAGTTCATGAAGCTGGCTTAGTACATAGAGATATTAAACCTGCTAATTTGCTCATCGAAACCAAAGGCCAATTACATAACGTTGTGTTGTGTGACTTTGGTATCGCTAAAATGCCTGAAGGTGAGCATAGTAAAACAGGTGTCGGTATGGGCAGCCCTAATTATGTGAGCCCCGAACAGCGCGAAAGCGCCAAACATGTTGATGCGCGCAGTGATGTATTTAGTGTTGGTGTGCTTGCTTATCGGATGCTCACAGGTTCGGTGCCGATGGTGACCGGCCTACAATCGATTAAACAATTTATACCTGCAATGAATGATGAATTAAATGATCTGGTGATGAATGCCATTGACTTTAATACAGCAAAACGCCCCGCGAATGCCGGTGAGTTTTTAAAGCAACTCAAACAAGCTGAAGCGGCGTTTATCGGTAACCTCGATGATGTTGAAGAATCTGGCACCTGGGTCAATAAGGGCGAAGGCAGTATAAGAGACGAACTCAAACCTTTACGAGATGAAATACACAAACTGCTCAGTGAGCACGGTCAAGTACCAGAGGGTGAGCTGCCGGCTTTGCGCATCTCCGCCAGCATGGCAGATTTAGACGAGCAGGGACTTAACGAACTAATAGAAGAAGTGTTACAAGCGAATCAAAAAGAGCTCAAACCAAAACGAAAGCTGCGCGAGTTAATTCAGCAGCGCAGTAAAACCAGCGACAACTTAAGTGCAGCGGAATACCAA
>Ga0209825_1001408_pt1 | contig 10355 bp, 17 predicted proteins | sample EN8Hudsemesocosm_FD_184631 | JGI IMG/M metagenome (GOLD analysis project Ga0209825, IMG submission 184631) | Methane-oxidizing microbial communities from mesocosms in the Hudson Canyon - EN8B Hudson Canyon (SPAdes) (version 2) | ecosystem: Environmental > Aquatic > Marine > Cold seeps | place...
TATACAAGTATGACGATGAGTATATTTATATATTTGCTATCGGAGGCCTCTACGACCAACATTGAGCCTTAACGCCCGGCTCACCGAGCAAATTTTTGATGGCGGCTTTTGTGCGAGTTTTGCACAAAAGGTGACAGCGGAAATTTGTCCGGTGGAGCCGTGTGGTTAGGTGACGACAATTGAAAACTAAGAAAGATAAGTAGCAATTGCATTTTTCACACTACCAGTTGCCGCAAGATTAAAGTGGTCTGCTTTCTTGATTTCAAGATACTCACCACTAGGAATGCTTTTAGCTAGCACTGGCCCCCGCCCTAAGACAGGATCATTTTCACCGCTCACCACCATAACAGGTATCTTTATTTTGGCTGCAAGCTCTAATGAGAGAGGTGGGTAGTCTCCCTTTGCCATTGCCGACAATGCATTAAAATTTCCGCCACTTTCGGTCACAAAATTCCAGTAAGCTGCTACATGAGAAGGGAGATCTTTAGGGTATTCAGATCGTGAAGCGACCTCAGCTAATACAGGAAGTAGCGAAGAAAATGTAAAAGGAGGCAAACCAATCAATCCATCGCCTGTAGCTACTAACACCGCTTTTGAGAATCGCTCTGGAAATGCTTGAATCAAGTGTAGTGCGACTGCACTACCCAGTGAATATCCTACAACTGAAACGTTATCTAGATCTAGTTCATCCATAACTGCCAAAACATCACTCGCCAAATTTTTAGTGCCATAGCTGCCAGCATCCTGAGGCTTATCACTCTTACCATGCCCTCGAAGATCCAGTCCAATCACCTGTAGACCACTCTCGTTCAACCGCTCTATCCAGCCGAAATCGACATAATTATTTTGAAAGCTAACTACTCCTCCATGAATTAGAACAACAGGCTTGCCTTTACCATGTTGTTCGTAGTAGATAGAATTATTCTTATTTTTACAGTAGGCCATTATCACTTTCCTTTACTGATCTGAGTGCGGGATATATTTTTCACCTAACGCCGCAATTTCCGCAAGATTGCCTTGTTATGTTTATCTGGCATTAGCACCATAGTATTCATTTACACGTTTAGATTTTTTAAAATAAAAAATCCAAATTAAGTAATAAAAAATATCGCTTGATATAGATTCAGGTTTTTCTTCTAAATAATCGTAATAATATAAAAGTAAATTTATACCAAACATTAACATTGATGCTATGAAGTACACCGTTAAATATTTATTCAGAGTCTGGGGGATAGTTTGGTTTTGAATTTTTAGTATTTTAAGTGTGGCTGTTGAGTAGCTTAAAACTATTAAAACCTCGATAAATAAAGTGTACATTTCAATATCATTGCCCAACTCTAGAAAATCGAAAAGTAGTTCAGAAGCTACCAAAAGAAGCAGTAAGACAACAATAACAACAGATATAATGTTCATTACCTGAAAAAATCTAAGCCACCCACCAAAACCAAGCTTATCACTGCTTTCGGGAACTTCAGACTCGGTTGTATCACTCACTTCCTTGTACTCCATAATTTATCTCATTTTGTTGAAAACATAACGTTTAGCACAACAGCGTAATAATTTGGCGGGGATTTTTTGCGTTTCTTTACAAAAACTGCGACAGATTATGGAGTCAGTGGGTGCTTTTTGTTATGTGAAAAATTTTAGTCAATATAATTTGTAACTTTTACAGACTTAATATCTGAGAAGTCGAAGTTTCCTTCGTAATCACGTTCAACATCATCAGACTTTGCACCACTAACTACATGTTGGTAGCCAAATTCAGTGGGAAAGAAATCTCTGGAAAGCAATGACTTATTTTCTTCGTAACTATCATAGACAGATGTAGAAACTCGAACAGAGAAAGATTGATCTGAAAGCTCAGTTCTAGTGTTACCCAACATAATTGAATGTAGAGTTAAAATTATAGTAGTTGCCCCCTCTGAATATTCAACTTCGTACCCATAACCCCGAGCATCCTGGGCTATAAAGGATTCTGGGTAAAGTACGACATCCTCTAACTCAATACGGTAAAAGCTGAAACCTTCTGGTCGCGTTTTTGTTTTCTCAAGTTTTATAGTTACATCACTTAGACTACTATCGTTTGAGTCGTCACTATCGATGTAAACGATAATCTCAGATTCATTCAATCTTTCTGGCAAATAATTGAAATATTCAATTTCAATTTCAATCAGTTTTGTATCTTCTGACCAACTACTTTTACTGCCACTAGAAATATTTGAAGGTGGCGGCTCAATCTCGTCCGCACCAGACGAAGAGCCTCCACCGCTGCACGCTGAAATTAAGGCTAAAAAGGCTAAAAAGGCTATCATTACGATCCTTGGTACTACTTGTCCCATTTTTCAATATTCCTAATTATAAAATTTAAAACTTTAATATTCACATAACTCCGCCATAAAGCGCATGATCCCTCACCACTTTTGTGGGCGATCTTTGACTTGCTGGTTATGTGCTGATGTTATCGACGGTTTGATCTAATGATGGCTCAATAGCTATAGCCTCGCCTGCCCCTTTTCGAAGAAAGAACTCGACGATTAAGAATGCAAAAGGAACGATAGAGGCAATAAAAACAAGAAGCCAAACGACTACAGGCCACTTTTGTTTATGCGAAACATTAAGAGATAACATCATATATGCGATGAATAGCACACCATGAATTACACCTAAATGGAAAACATAATCTCGACTAATTATACCAAGGGTAACGCTAAGTATAAGTAAATAAGAGATGCCCTCTGACAAACTAATCAATCTAAATAATTTCAAATCCTATTCCTTCTACTAATGCAATTGTATGACAGTTGTCTAAAACTGTTGGATACCCTTTTGTACATAACGCTTAGCACAACGGCGGAATAATTTGGCGGGGCTTTTTGCGTTTCTTTGCAAAAACCGCGACAGATTATGGAGTCCGTTGGTACTTTTTGTTAGATACTTAAATGACAAAGTTGATGACATCCTCGTACCCTATTTTGTTTTTCAAAATAAGGTGCTGCTTAGCCAGCTCTGTGTCTTTTGGGGTCTTATCTTGAGATAATTTGAACCGACCAACAATCTCATTAATGTCAATATTAAAACCTACTATATGGTTAAGCCAACCCTTCATTTTTTCATTATTTTTCTCAAGGACATAAGGGTTTTCACCCTCTTCCAAAAGTGAGGTCATCTTAATAATAGAATCACGCACATCCTCTACAGATTCAGTTACATTAACCATACCTCTAATATGAACTGAAATTGAATTCCAAGTTGGAAGCTGCGCAGATTCATATACTGTTGGTGAAATATATGTATTTGGCCCATGAAAAATAACAGATATATTCTTATTATTTAAATAATTAGCATGTGGGTTATTTTTATCAATATGCCCAATTAGCGTGCCATTTTTACCTTTTTGGCGGTCAAGAATTAATGGAATTTGGGTAACAATTAAATCATCTTCAGTTCTTGAAATTACAGTGGCAAAGCTAAAAGTCTCAATGACTCGATATACTTTTTCAAGCTCTTCTTCTATGTGATGTTCTGGTGGATACATATTTCCCTCTTGCATCTAACGCTTAGCACAACGGCGGAATAATTTGGCGGGGCTTTTTGCGTTTATTTGCAAAAACCGCGACAGATTATGGAGTCCGTTGGTGCTTCTGGTTAAATGCCTTTGCACTCAAGTAAAGACTCTTTGTTTTTTACTAACTCTATTGATTTAGTTGAGTTAATAATCTCTTTTGCTGACCCGATTCCATGAACTGAAAGTAGTAACAATCCACAGCAAATTATAACGAATATTATTGGCTGAAATAGTGCTTTATTACCATATTTATACTCTGTTTTTTTAAAAACTTTATAATTTGGAGGCGGGGCTTGTTTATACTTAAAAATGAGCACAAACCGCTTACACTCAAATGCTAAAAGCATTACAAGTATACTTAATGGAAGACCAACGAAAACGCCATAAAAGAGTAACTCTGTACCATTTAATAAGCCAAATTCATAGCAATGCGCAACCTCAGCAAAGGCTTCCATTTTAGGGAAAAACCAATACTCAAAGAAGGCCATTATAGGTAGACCAATCGAAAGATACTTTATAACCAAAGTAATTCTTTCACGTTTTGTATATTCAGGTGCGAAATTTTTCATAGTTCAATTTTGCATTTAACGCCTTTAGCAGCGGCGAACGTAGTGAGTCCAGCCCACGGCCCTTTGTGGGCGATGCTGGCTAAACTGGTTATGCTTAGCCGCATGAGCTTAGCTTATTAATTTTAATGAGTTGGCCTTCAAGTGTTTTGAAGTAAAGCTCATTGTCTTTGTATGTTACGTTCAGAATTGAACTAAACCAACCATTGGTAACAACATTCTCAGGTATCGGCCAACCAGAAAAATATTGGATTCCAGTTTCATCCTCGATTGTAATGCAGCCTTGATACCAACTTACTTTCTCTGAGCCTCCTGATTCAATGCGCCAATTAAAATCGGTTTCAAATGGGGGGATGAAAACAATTTCATTACCAGAGCCATTTTTGAGAAGCGCATTAAAGGTAACCGGACAACCAGAAAGAAAGGCAGACAAGAGTACGATGCAAATTATTCTATTCATAGTTTTAGAGCTGGTGTTCCCCACAAAAAATAGACACTCTAACTATGCAGCCAATGCTGCAATTTCTTCAAACGCAACAGGACTGATGTTGTCGTTTGCCGAATGTCTTCTTTTGCGATTATAAAATATTTCGATGTATTCAAATATACCAGACTTCGCTTCACTAATCGTAGTGTATTGCTGAGCATAGATTAACTCTACTTTAAGTCGGCTAAAAAAAGATTCCATCGGCGCATTATCCCAGCAATTACCTTTTCGACTCATGCTTGGTTTGCAGTCGTTCGATACCATAAAATCAATATACTTTTGAGCTCGATATTGAGTACCTCTATCCGAATGAATAATTAAGCCAGGCGTGACACTTCTACGACTAAAAGCCATTGAAAGCGCCTCGGTTACTAAGGCTTCTGTCATCGATTCATCCAGCGACCAACCGACAATTTTTCTTGAGAACAAATCCATCACTGTAGCAAGATATATCCATTCGTTTTTTACCCAGATATAAGTGATGTCTGTTGTCCATTTCTGATTAGCTTTTTCTGCACCGAAGTCACGCCATAGTAAATTATCTGATACGTTATGCATGGCTAATCCATGCTTACCATAGTTGAAGCCCTTTCCGTTTCGAGCTTTTATACTTCGGCTTTTCATGATGCCTGCAACATAGTTGGTTGAACAAGGAAAACCAAGGTCTCGTATTTCAACTGCAAGCCTTGGTGCTCCATACCGTGCTTGGAAGACCTCAAATGTATCAACCACTATTTGCTCCATCATTTCTCGTCGCTGCTCCTGAAGGCTTATAGGCCGATCACGCCAACGATAATAACCTGAACGTGAAACCTTCAAAGCACGGCACATAAGGTTGATCGCGAATAGCTCTACATGCTCCATGATTAATGCGTACTTCACTCTTGGTTTTTCGCGAAGTACGCAGTAGCCTTTTTTAGAAATTCGATCTCTTTGTCTTTTTGATTCAACTCACGCTTTAAGCGACGGACTTCTTCACTCTCTTTCTTTGAGTAATCGACGCCCTCAACGGAATTGAATTGCTTATCGGATAATCGATTGAATTGGCGACGCCAGTTATAAATTTGTTGAGCACTTACTCCCAACTCTTTGGCAACAGAGGCATTGGTATTTCCATCTTGATCTGCTCGTTTAACGGCTTCTCGACGAAATTCTTCGGTGTAGGCTTGGGTTTGTTTTTTCTTGCTCATAAGATCACCTTTTAAGTCACTATCTAACTATAGAAGGTGTCTACTAATTGTGGGTAACACGGAGTTATAACGCTGCTAACAATGGCGGAGCAATTTGGCGGGCTTTTTGGCACAAAAAGCGTGACAGGTTGCGGAGTCCATTGCTTAGCCTGGTTAAGCCTTACCAAACTTTCCACCATGGTTTTTTATTTGTGGCTTCTTCTGTTTGCTGCTCTTGTTGTACTAACGAATTATCATAATTGAACTTTAGTTTGAAGCTCCAGCTGTCATCTTGTTGAATAAAATCAATAATGGCCTCAATCCAAATATCGCCATTCTGCTTCATTACAACATAAAGATCTTCACATAGACCTCTTAGCTGACCACTAAGTTGTGCTTTTTCAGGTTCATTTAGATTTTTTAGTCTGTAATTAATTGCACGACCATCACAATCTATACTGAGCGTTCCTGATGTCCATGTACTTGGAGAACACTTGACTGACTCTGCTACAAGCGCATTGATTACCTCATTGTATTCGTCATATTTTACTTCAGACATTTTTTCCTCCTTGAGGCTTAACGCCCTGCTCACCGGAGGAGCAAATTGGCACGTCTTTTTGGTACAAAAAGCGTAACATATTTTGCGGAGTCCGGTGGAGCTGCTTGTTATGTGATAAATACATTTAAAACCTTAATGCCAAAACTACCACACTCCCGAATTCTCTTATTACCTGCAACGTAATTGCACCACTTAGAACGCCATTGCTATATTGGCCGAAACACTATCTTGGAGAAAACTCATGTCAGTGCGTAAAGTTTTTATTTGGTTTGTTTTTGTCGCATTTTCTTTGCTGTGTGCTTGGGCTGTGGCACAGCAAGGCTACTTAGCCTTATGGACCGTCCCGTTCGAGCAACCGGTTACTGTCGCTGTAGGTGTCGATCTACTGATTGTGCTCGTCCTCAGTTGCTTGTGGATGATTAAAGACGCGGCGCGAGCAGATCGGAAAGTATGGCCGTACATCGTGCTCACGGCCACTTGCGGTTCCATCGGTCTACTGCTTTATTTGGCTCTTGCGAGCGAACAGCCCGCCAATTCACAATCTATGAGAACCTCTGACACATAACGCCGCAATTTACGGACGGAGTGGGATGGCGGCTTGTTTGCGTGTTCTTTGCAAACAAGGTGACAGCCCACGGAGTTCCGCAAGATTGCTTGGTTATGCGGGATTAACACAATATTCGCCTTTAAAAGCCTCTACTAAACCTTCGAAGGTTTTGTAATATTGATTGAACTGAAAACTATCACCGGGATTTACCGTCTTGCCTTTTTCATAAGCCTCAAGAGTTTCATCATAGAGGAGGCACGCCTTTTCATTATTGCTGCCAAGATAGGCATTAGCTAACGCAAATTTAGCCTTGGCTGTTTGAGTAAAGTTTCCAATTGATTCGAAAAGCTCCACTGCTTCTTGACTATGAAAGATAGCTTTTCCATTCGTAGGGTCGTATTCACCTTGCTCCTCATAGTATTTGGAGAAACTTCTGTAACTTGAATGCTTATAAAGCTGACCAAAGAAAATGTGAACATCCGCCATACCAAAAGTGTTGCCATCTTTGGTAAATGACTCCAAGGCCTCATTAGCCAATTTCTCAGCAGGCAATGGCCTACCTTGATTCATTAACGTGTAGCTATAACTCAGCTTGGTTAGAGGATCACTTGTATAAGGTACACCAAATGCTGCACAACCAGACAAAATAGTTAAACAGCAAGATAAGAACAATAATCTATAGTTTTTCATGTACATCCTAATAGTGCATAACGCCGCCATAAAGGGCGAGCGAAGCGAGTCCAACCCACGGCTCTTTGTGGGTGATCTTTGATGGCCTTGTTATAATAATATCACCCTTACCTTCATTATTAATTTTAAACCTTTTCGGGTAGTGTGAGGCCCAAGCTTTGGCTGCAACCAAAGCTCTCTTATACAGCAGTTCGAGCATGGCCTGGCTCCTCTATTGAGAGACCGTTAACAAGGACGAACGCTGTATAAGACTCCAAGCATAATACTCGGATAGTCAACTGGGCCTCGAGCCCGAATAGCAAGGCGGAGTTAGCTTATTATGTATAACAAAAATAATCAAAATGAAATCAATATAGGTGTTGATACAGGAAAAACTCAACTCGACATTTATATTCGCCCATTAGATATTTTCTTCACTGTACCTAATGATGATAATGGTATTAAAAAGGCCATTAGTGAGTTCAAAAAATATAAACCAACCCGCATCATTATTGAGGCCACTGGACGACTTGAGCATGCATTTATTGTGGCCTGTTCAAAAGCCAATTTACCGTTTGTGGTAGCTAACCCTACTCATATCAAAAAGTTTGCTGGGGCAATTGGACGTCTAGCCAAAACCGATAAGTTGGATGCACAGCTAATCGCACATTATGGTGAAGCCATTAAACCAGTATTATCAAAGCTTAAGCCTGAGAACCTGCAATTAATGAGTGACTTATTATCACGCCGCAGACAGCTAATGACCATGCAAACGATGGAGAAAAATCGACTTCAAATTATGCCGAAAGAAATTACAGGCAGTATCAAACCTATGTTGACAGTCCTTAAAAATCAGCTTGAAAAAATCGATAATAAACTTTCAAAACTCATTAAAGAATGCGACGAATACAAAGCCAAAAATGACATTATTCAAAGCATGCCAGGAGTTGGTAATATTGTCGCATTTAACCTTTTAAGCGACATGCCTGAATTGGGTTATCTAACTAATAAACAAGCTTCCGCATTGATTGGTGTCGCTCCAATTAATAGAGAAAGTGGTATTTACGAAGGCAAGCGAATGATAAGAGGTGGACGGCATAACATAAGGACTGTGATGTACATGGCTATGATGTCAGCAATGCAGTGCAATCCTGTATTCAAGTTTACATATCAGCGATTAGTAGCTGCTGGAAAACCGAAGAAAATAGCAATTATTGCCTGCGTTAGAAAGATGATTGTAATCTTAAATTCGATGGTCAGAGATGGCGTCATGTGGGACTCTAAAATGAGTTAAAAATTAGGGATTGACGCCATAGTCACTTGTTATAACTCAACTAGGCCACCATTTATGCTGATATTAAAAAACTTATTTTCTTTAAAGTCGATTGCTTTTGCTGGCAACAAACCCTCTGATGATGGGGTAAGTTCATTTAACGAATTAGCAATATAATATTTTAAATCTTCTTTCTTGAAGAAAGTTTTAGCAACCAATTTTGCTTCGCCAGAATCAGAGCGAATTACCGCAAGGTGGGAAGCTGCTTGCCTCTTGAAGCCAGGAGGAACATAAACACCTTCTTTATCACAATACTCTTGGATGAGTTTTGAATACTTACCTTTCATGATTCCACTTAAAAGTTATAACGCCCGGCTCACCGAGCAAATTTTTGATGGCGGCTTTTGTGCGTGTTTTTGCACAAAAGGTGACAGCGGAAATTTGTCCGATGCAGCCGTTTGTTAGAAGTCATTTCAACCTCAATTGTTCGACCCAAATATTTTCAACACCGTTATAATGGTCTCTTATTCTATCTTCAATATGGTTAACAGCCCAAACTGCACACCGATCAAGATTTTTACATTCATCTTTTGAACATGACCGAATATTACCGCCAGTATAAATTTCAAACTTTTCAGGGCTTAGTGCATTCTGAATAAACCGTGATACTGGTTTCAAGTGCTCTTGGCTGATTTCGGCTTTCCCTACTTTAAGCCAACGACCATCTAAAATCGCATCACTATTCCCTGCAACCCTGAATAGAACATTTGAACTTAGAATCACCGCAAGATTTGGGTCAACTTTGTTTCTCGTATCGAAAAATACTATATCAGTGTCAGCTAGAATCTGAGCATGTATGGTGTAGTTTTCTATCGGTACTGAGACAATTGCACCTATAGTTCTTTGTTGCCGCTTACTCATAGAGACCTTCTAACGTCGCCAGCATGGGCGAGTGAAACGAGTCCAGCCCACGTTACTTTGTGGGCGAACATGGCTGGCCTTGTTATGCATTTTCATTCATTTTGACTGCGCCACATTGCTCTAATACAGTTAAAACCCTTTTGTTGCGTTTGCGACTAACTGTCATTGAAGCTGCTAATATTACAAACATTAATACAGTACCAAAATTTATAATTGCCATATTAAGCCTATGAAGTGACTGAACTTCAAATCCTATATATTGCTTCTGCAATTCAGGCTCTGTATTCCACATGGCCAGGATACCTTCGAAATTTAGACCCATTGCTTGCCCATAATCGAGCGCCAATGAGCAATTGTTAAAAGCTATAAAGAGCTGAAATAAAGTAAAGCAAACAAAAACAACTTGAGTAAATACATATTGTTTGTCTGAAACCCCTCTTAGGGTTTTTACATCTTTCTCAGATATCACTCAAAACTCCATGTATGCATAACGCCCTGCTCACCGGAGGAGCAAATTGGCACGTCTTTTTGGTACAAAAAGCGTAACATATTTTGCGGAGTCCGGTGGAGCTGCTTGTTATGTGATAAATACATTTAAA
>Ga0209825_1001414_pt1 | contig 10316 bp, 5 predicted proteins | sample EN8Hudsemesocosm_FD_184631 | JGI IMG/M metagenome (GOLD analysis project Ga0209825, IMG submission 184631) | Methane-oxidizing microbial communities from mesocosms in the Hudson Canyon - EN8B Hudson Canyon (SPAdes) (version 2) | ecosystem: Environmental > Aquatic > Marine > Cold seeps | place...
CTTGTGGTTCTCATGGCAAGAGACGCAATCTACAAGACAACCGTTTTCTACCCAGCGGCTTATTTTTTATGGGCGTTGGGATGGCCGCCACCCCCTGCGCACCGCTTGCAACCATTATGTTAACTGCTGCCGCAACAGCCAGTACTTACTCTGGTTTTTTATTAGGTTTTAGCTTTGGTGTAGGTGCAGTACTGGTCCCTGCCTTGGTATTTGGTATTGGTATGGCCTATTTTGGACAAAGAATTCGAGAAATAATGCAGGTCTGGCGATCTGTATTGGAGCGAGCCAGTGCCTGCCTATTAATTATCTTAGGTGTAGGCACAATTACAGGTTAATTCATAACTATGTCATATAACTATGCTAGATGGGGTAAATGCCCTATTTTTTATAAGGAAAACCAGTAAAAATATAAAATTCAGCCTGACCAAACTCTCTATCCCTTATTTATTCAGTCTTCAGTTAATGTTGGTATGCCTTTTGCTCATTGTAAGTGATAAATGACAAGTATGCTCAATAGGTAAAGAATGAAAAAAGAACTCAGTATTTTTATCCCCTTATTAACCCTCCCTGTTTCCAGTACAGTCTTTGCTGAAGATGCAACAAGTAGCGTTTCCGGGGTAGCAGTAGGAAATGTTTTAACTCTTGATAGCATGGCAGTCACTGCAACTGTTGGCGAGGCAAAACTGGGAGGTATTGATGTGAAATCATTACCCGTTGCTTCTACAATTGTTAATCAGGATGAAATTAAACGTTTAAAGTATGTAGAGCCTGATGAATTACTGGATAGGATTCCAGGTGAAAGTATGTCACGTAATCTACGGATACCCGTTGGAAGTAAATCTTATACTATTCCTTTAGTTGATGGTGCTGCTCTAGGTAGCCCATACTCAGGTTCAACACAAGCTTTTGCTGATTCTGTTAATTCCCAAGATATTGAACGAATAGAAATTTTTAAAGGCCCTGTTTCTGCTTTATATCCAAATAATTCATTTGGTGGTGTAATTAATGTTGTGAGTAAAGGTTCTACTCAGTTACCCGAACAAAATACCCGCTTATGGGCCGAAGCAGGGATGTATGACCGTTATCGAGGTGGCGTGAGCACTCAGGGAGAGCTTGAGGGTGTGGGCTATATGTTTGATTTTAGTAGCTGGAATTTAAGTAATTATCGAGATCAAGGACAGCTAAGTACGGATGTAAAGTTAGATACGGGAGAAGAAAGGCAACAGGGTAGTGGTAAATTAATCTTTCATCCTGATGATGTATCTTCTTTAGTGGTGCGAGCTTCTTATTTAAATGATCATCTGGCTGATCCTGGTCAATTGCTTGAAAGCCAGTTTGATGCTGATGACAAGGGTATAGGTAAGAATGAGGGATTTTTTTCTGATAATGAAACATTTTTAGCGGGTGCAGTTTATAAACGGGACTTTACCGATAGTGATCATCTGGAGGCTAATTTTAATTTTAAATATCTGGATACAAAGGGTGTGTCTAGATTCGTTGGGACTAAAGAAGACCAAGCGATAGATATTAATGGGAAAGCCAGCTATAAGCATGATTTTGATTTCTGGGATGCCAATATCATTGTGGGTACTGATATTTTTCAGGGGATTAATGATGATTCCAATTTTCAAACAAGCAGCTCAAGGTTTGGAACAACAAAAGTAACAGGAGCATCGGATGATTATGCAACTACTGATATCTATGCCGGTTTTGCCCAGATTCAATTTTCACCTTTAGAAAACTTACAAATTACCGCAGGGGTTAGGCATGAGAGTATAGATTTAAATCATACTCGGAGACATCTTGAAAATTCAACTTCCAAGACAGGAGGAGGTCCAACAACGATAACTACAGCGGCAGGCACTGTAGTTAATAACAGTGCTTCCTATTCAGTTACCTTGCCGAAAGTCGGAATCAGCTATGACTTCCTAGAAACCCATCGTATCTGGGCTGCTTATGGTGAGGGCTTTAGGGCTCCAACGTCTGGCGAATTATGGACGGGGCGTGGGCCAAATTCAGCCTTAAACCCTGAAGAAGCAGAACATTTTGAAATTGGTTTACGAGGCAGTCTACCAATATTTGATAGAGATCTAACTTACGACACGTCCTATTATTATCAGGATATTGAGAATTTTATTGTCTTGGATAATCAGACCCCTTCAGATAAGAGTGAAAATGCGGGTAAAGTGAATATTCAAGGGGTAGAAACAGTTATTGAATATCAACCTTATGACTTTATTAGATTTGGAATAACTCATACTTATGCCAGCAATATTTACAAACAATATATTAATAATGATGGTGTTAATTTAAGTGGTGAGGAGATAAACTCATCACCTGAACATCATATTAATGGACGTGTTGCGGTTATGCCAATGGAAGGCTTGGCCATTGAGGTTGGAGTTGATTCGCAGACATCTTATTCTACTGATGATAATTCATCCATAGACCCAAAAGGTCGATTCAGTAGAGATGAGCGAATTAATTTAAGACTTACCTATGATAAAGGGCCTTATGAACTTTGGTTCCATGCCTTGAATTTAGGCGATGTAAAAGAAGATCGTGTAAGTTTCGATGATGATGCCAATGAGCGAAGTATCAGAACAGTAGATGGCCTGCAAATATACGGCGGTGTCGCTTTTAACTTCTAATCCATTTAATCAATTTGAAAGGAATCAACAGGGTTGCCATTTTTGGCAGCCCTGTTTTGTTTATAGCAATACAAATTCCTTATTAATTAAAGGTGATTACCATGTCAGAAACAGCCACTTCAAACTCAAGCATCGAAAAACGTGCATCTAGCCGTAAACTCTATCAATTAATTATCCGCTGGCATTTTTTTTGTGGATTACTTTTTATTCCATTAATTATTGTTATCAGTGTGAGTGGTTGTATTTATCTGTTTGAAGATGAGTACGAAGAGTTTATGTATCAGGATTTATTATTTGTAAATCCGGCAGAATCAGTATTGCCTGCCTCTACATTGATGGCTAAAGCAAAATTAGCCGTGCCAGGGCTAAGAGCTAGCCAATTTAAAAGTTTTGCTGAAAAAGAGCGTAGTGTTGAAATAATCTTCAAAGCCAAGAAAATGAAACACATGGAAATGAGCATGGAATGGGCGGGTGATGGTCCAGAAAAACTACCCATGGTGATGAATGAGGAAAGAACCAGTGTTTTTCTTAATCCATACACAGGCGGTATATTGGGCACGATTAAAAGCAGTGATCGCTTAATGGGCTTTATGAAAGATCTGCATGGGAATTTATTAACCGGGAAGGTGGGAACTAAGTTAGTTGAATTAACTTCCTGCTGGGTGGGAATGCTGATGACCACAGGTTTGATTATGTGGTGGCCCAGAGGCAAGACCGGGGTGATGGGGACCTTAATACCTAGATTAAATAAAAACAAACGTTTGTTTTGGCGCGACTTACATGCTGTCCCTGCTTTTTACTTTTCCTTTTTTATTATTTTTCTGATTATCAGTGGCCTGCCCTGGACGGATGTCTGGGGCGAGGCATTTCACACCATACAGCGCGATTTAAAAATGTCTGCTCCGGCTGGTTTTCATTCCAGAGAGTTGAAATCACGCTATTTTATGGGCGCGGAGCAAATATCCATTGATCAGGTGATATCGGAAGCCAAAAGTCGAGGCTATCAAGGTGAATTGAATGTAAAAATCCCTAAAAGCATACGAGATACTTATGCTATTCAGCGTAATTCTGATGATCCCGCTGAACGTCCTTCCATGCATTTCGATCAATACACTGGAAAGGTATTAGCCGCCAGTGATTGGGAAAAAGTACCATTGTTAGCCAAGTCGGTAAGTTATGGCATTAAATTACATCGAGGGGAATATTTTGGTGTATGGAATCTGGTGCTGGTTTTAGTGACCACCTTAGTCCTTATTTTTATGGCGATTTCAGGTGTTGTTTTATGGCTGCAAAGAAGACCTAAAGGGAAGCTAGGGGCACCTAAATACCCAAGAGATTATAAACAACCTCGTTGGGTTATCGGCACAACTATAGGTTTTTCACTATTTATGCCATTGCTAGGCGTTTCATTACTTGTATTTATTTTAGGTGACTGGATCTATACAAAGAGCATGGCGCTCAAGGCAAATTAGACGGTAGGAGCGTCCGCCCTCGGCGCGATTTTAAATAATGCTTTTTTTAAAATCAGCGTTTATCTTCGCGCCGAGGGCGGACGCTCCTACTAAGTGAAGGTTAGTCTATTTAATTGTGTTATTAAAAAGACAGTTTTTTTTATAGTAAGCGTTATATAAGCGATAGATTATTACAATTCAATAATCATTAAAAATCTTTCATACTCAAGGTAATTAAAAATGAAAAAGAAAATCACAGTTTGTACCGTTATGCTTCTATCAACAGCCGTTTTTAGTGCTAGTTCTTTTGCATATCCTCAACAAAAAGGTCAAGGCGCGCATTTAACTAAATTTATAAATAAATTTGATACTAATGGCGATAAGCAAGTTACTAAAGAAGAGTTTGATCTTGCAATGGAACAGCGTTTTAAAAAAATGGATGCTGACGGTAATGGTGTTGTTAGTAAAGAAGAATTTAAACAAAATACCAAAGCAAGCCATAAAAAAATGGCTGATAAAAATAAATCAAAAATGGATGCTGATAATGATGGAAAGATCAGTAAGCAGGAATATTTAGATGCGAAAAATAGATGGGCTGAAAAAAAATTCACTAAGTTAGATAAAGATGGAGATGGTTTCTTAACTAAAGAGGAGCGTTCTGCTGAAAAATCACGATTTAAAAAATCCAGCCATTATTTCCCTAAAATTGATGCCAATGGCGATGGTGTGATCAGTGCAGAAGAAAACAAAGCTTCTTCAGAAAGAATGTTTCAAAAACTTGATAGCAATAATGATCAAGTGATTACCCAGGAAGAAATCCAGGCTATGGGTAAAATGCGTAGAAATAAAAAATAACCGAATTGTAGGGTGACCAAGCTACCTGGCACCTGGTTCCCACGGTCCTCCGTGGGAACCCATATCGGTCTGCATTCCCACACAGGAGTATGGGAACGAGAATATCTACTATTTCATCAAATATTTGCTAATGGTGGATTACGCTATCGCTTATCCACCCTACTATCGAGTCGTATAATTTCAATAATTCATAATGACAAAACAGCCTAATCACATCGCTGATGAGCAATTGCTGGCATTAATAGCAGAAGGCGATAAACAGGCTTTTTCTCAGTTGATGAAGCGTTATCTGCCAGCTGTGATTAATTTTTCTATGCGTTATTTTCCTCAGCGTAGTGATGCTGAAGATATCGCCCAGGAAACATTTACCCGCTTATGGTGTAAGGCACCTGTCTGGCAGGATAAAGGTATCTCGGTAAAAGCCTGGTTATTTAGAGTCGCTTATAACCAGAGTATTGATCAATTAAGAAAACAAAAACCAGAGTATTTGGCGGATTATGATGAAAATATTATTGATGAAGCGGCATTTATTGAAAGCATGATGGATATTGATGTAAATCTGGCAATACAAAAATTGGCCTTGGACACTTTACCAGAAAGACAAAGAACTGCAATTTCACTCTGCGCAATTAGAGGCTTTAGTAATAGTGAGGCGGCAATAGTTATGGGGACCAGTGTGGATGCATTAGAGTCGCTGATGGCTAGAGGGCGTCGAAAATTGAAAAAGATTTACAAATTAAGCAGACAGCAAGAAAACATTGAAAGAGGTACTGTTGATGATCTCTGTTGATAGGGCAAAAAAAATAATTCAATGCTATGGCGGCCACTCGCAATCATGGCCTGAGCAAGAACGAAAGGAAATATTGCCGTTGTTATTAGACTCCAAACGTTTAACTGATATGCAACAAGAGGCCATAGTTTTAGATAACTTTTTTGGTTTAAATAATCTGGAAGCTGATGATTTAAATGGCAGGCAACGAAATCAGCTTTGTGCGGATAGAATTTTAACTACTTTGCCGGAGCAACAGCGCAAAATAGAACAAATAACTGTGCAGTTTTTACCTGAGATAAATGTGATCAGAAAGAAGATTAGATCTTCTGTTCCTGTTCTGCTTGTCGCGGTGATGGTAATGAGTGTGCTGAGTCTGTCAAATAATTTGCAACTCAATCAAAGTAGGGAAGGCAATAAATATTTAACAGTGGCTGAATATATGGCTGTTTATGTTGAAGATAACTATATGGCTGAAGAAGAGAGTATGCCCATAAATAATGAACAACTCGAAATACTTGCCTTTTTAGAACCACAAATTATGGATGAGAACAATTAGGCGGGTGGTGATTTTTATTGCATAAGTGCGCCATTCATTTCTTGGTATTTTATACCCATTTTTAATATTGGAAGTGATGCTTTAGCTTCGCTTAATTTAGACGAAGCTAAAGCATCACTTCCTGAAGAAGCTATTAATATTAACCCTGCATCAATCCAGATGCTTAACTTTCAGGTAAATCCATTATGAATTTATTGCGGACTATTAGCCGTAGTTGTATTTTATTGCTGTTCACATGTTTATATTGCAGCGGACTGGTTGTCGCAGCGGATAACAAGCAACCCTCTATTTTATGGGTAGCTAATGCCCCTTCGGAGCCTGCCAAAGCAAGACTGTTACAAAGTCTGGCCAGAAAACATCAGATTAATCTGAAACCAATGTTCATCATGGGGCAGGATAAAGACAGTGTGGCTAAAGAAATGCAAAAACATGACATGGTAATGTTTGATTATGTCTATATGGGTCAGTATATCCAGATGATTAATCAATATCGTGGCGCGATTATGCAGCATAGAGGCAAGGTATTTCCTGGTCTATGGTACAAGCAGCCACCACTAAGCAAAGGTTTGTCGCCCAAACAGGCACAAACCGTGTTTGATTATTATGATAATGGCGGGCAGGAAAACTTTAATCGCCTGTTCGATTATCTAAATCAGTCGGTTTTTAAAGCCTCGGATAAAGCCGCTTTACCACCGATTATTTTTCCTGATAATGGTATATATCACCCAGATTATCCACAAATGGTTTTCGGCACCCTGGAGGAGTATCTGGCATGGAAGAAACCTGCTGAAAACATTCCAGTGGTTGGTGTGGGTTTTCATCAGTTAAGAATTGCCGATGATATGACCGAGCACCTGGATGATCTGATTAGACGTATTGAAAAAGCGGGTGCGCTTCCTGTGGCTTTTTATGACCCGAATGAAGCCGAAAAAAATGATGCGCTTATCTATCATGCCGACCACCATCATGAAGCCGGACATCAACATAGCCATGCTGAACAAGTCGAAGAGAAGGAGTTATTTCTTGATGTGATGATCAATTTTGCAGGTATGTATACCTCGGTTGCAACGCAAAAGAAGTGGATGACTAAATTAGGTATCCCTGTGATGCAGGCCATGCTTTATCGATCGGGTGATTATGAAGATTATTTAAAAGATGATCAGGGGATGTCTTTTGTATTCTCGCCTACTTTTATCGCTTTACCAGAAATTGCTGGCCGTATTACCCCAAATATTGTGGCGGTAAAACGTAAAGTAGATGAAAAGTACGTCGCAATACCTGAGCAAATGGATTTGATGCTGGGGCGGGCTTTGAATTATGCCAAGCTTAGAAAAATGGAGAATAAGGACAAGAAAGTTGCTTTTGTTACCTGGAATTCACCCGATGGCGAAGAAAACTTCAGTGCTTCATTTTTAAATATCCCCGAAAGTTTGGCAGATACTTTTGTGGCGATGAAAAAGGAAGGTTATAAGGTCCCTTATACTGATCCCGATATGCTGATTAAACAGGTTAAAAAGCTGATTAAACCGTATTATCGAGTGGATAATGATCAGGCATTGCGTGACTTGTTAAAAGAAGATTTGGCTGAAAAGATTGCGGTTGATGATTATAAAACATGGCTGGCAACCTTTCCTAAATCAGTACAAGACTGGTTGCAGGAAGACTGGGGTAATCCAGAAGATAACTATTTAACCATTAAAGACGATGGGCGCTGGTATTTTATTGTGCCTCGATTAAAACTGGGTAATATTATTGTGATGCCTCAGCCCAATAGAGGCTCTAGACGTGATAGAGAAAAAGATATTTCTCATGATAAAAAAGTCTCTCTGCATCATGCTTATCGAGCCGTTTACCATTATATAGTCGATGGTTTTAAAGCTGATGCCATCGTGCATGTAGGGACACATGGCACGCAAGAGTGGTTGGCAGGTAAGGAAAGAGGTTTATGGGCTTATGATGATTCTTACTCAACGATTGGCAGTGTGCCAGTAGTTTATCCCTACAGTGTAGCGAACACGGGTGAAGCTTTAATCGCTAAGCGTCGTGGTCAGGCTGTGGTTATTTCACATAACACCCCGCCTTTTGCACCTGCTGGGCTGTATGGTGATTTGGTTGATATTCACGATAAGATGCATCAAATTGGTGAATTGGAAGACGGTCGAGTAAAAGAAGAAACCAAAAAAGCCATGGTGGCTCAGGTGATTGCCTTAGATTTTCATAAGGATATGACGCTGACCGAAGAACAAATTTGGCAGGATTTTGATGCTTTTAATAAAAAATTACATGATTATTTATTAGAGTTGGCAGCAACAGCACAACCGATGGGCTTACATCATTTTGGTAGTATTGCGGAAACAGATCATTTGTTACTGACTGTCTTTCAAATGTTGGATAAAGACTACATTCAACAAGCCGACGGGGTTGAGCCTTCCCATGTATTGGCGCAAGAGTATCAACAAATTTATAAGACTAAATCGTTTAATTATTTAAAAGATTTTCTGGTTAACAAAAAACCACTAGATTCTTTTTCAGCTAAAGTACATCTGTATTTAAAGCAAGCACAAGGCCATTATGATAATTTTCTGGCTGAGAAAGAAATTGAACATTTATTAGACGGCTTAGCCGCAAAACACATCCCGACTGGTACTGGTAATGACCCTATTCGTAATCCTGAAGCTGTTCCAACAGGGAAAAATATCTATGGATTTGACCCAACTAAAATCCCGACTAAAGCAGCTTGGGAAGCAGGCAAAGTTTTAGCAACTGATTTAATTGAAAGTTATAAAACCAAGCATGGCATGTATCCGGATAAACTGGCGTTTTCCATGTGGTCTACTGAAACCTTAAAACATTTTGGGGTACTGGAAGCAGAGGTTTTATATACCATCGGTGTTCGCCCTGTATGGAATGAGCGAGATCAAGTCGTTGATGTTGATATTATCCCAATGGATGAGTTGAAAAGACCGCGTATTGATGTGGTGTTATCTGCTACCGGATTATATCGCGACAATTTACCTGGTGTGATGGATCGATTATCTCAAGCCATTGTTAAAGTCGCTAAATTAAAAGAACCTAATAATTTCCTCAGTGAACATACTGAACAGTTAAAACAAGGTATGTTAGCTAAAGGGTTAAGCGAAGAAGAAGCCAGTAAATATTCAAGAGTTCGGTTTTTTGCTAATGAAAGTGGTGTCTATGGCACCAATTTACCCGATGCAACATTGGCAAGTGACACTTGGGATAATGATGAATCAATGGTTAAGACTTATCTATCAAGAATGGGCCATTTATTTGGCACAGAAGCAGGGACTCGAAATGTTAAGTTGAAAAACTTTGATCTGTTTGCAGAAAACCTGAAAGGGACTAAAGCGGCCGTTTTATCCAGAAGCTCAAATCTGCATGGTATTTTGTCAATTGATCACCCTTTTGAATATTTAGGGGGCATAGGTCAGGCAGTGCGCTATTTAGACGGTAAAACACCAGAGCTTTATATCGCTAATTTACGGGATACTAAAAACTTTAAGAACAATACTGCGGCAGAATTTATCGCAAAAGAATTACGCACCCGTTATTACCATCCAAATTGGGTTAAGGAAATGATGGATGAAGGGTATTCGGGCGCGTTAGAGATTGTTGATGTAGTTAATAATTTTTGGGGCTGGAATGTAATGTCACCAGAAGCAGTTCGAGCTGATCAGTGGCAAGAAATGTTTGAAGTTTATGTGGAAGATAAATTAGAACTGGGAGTGGACGAGTGGTTTAAGGAAGTTCAGCCAGCGGCTATAGCCCAAATCTCCGAACGGATGCTGGAAGCAGTGCGTAAGGATTATTGGGAAGCATCGGATGAAACCGTTAAGGCCCTGGTAGAAAAATATATGGAAATTATTAAAGAGCATGATGTGTATACACCCAATGAGAAGTTTAAAAAATTCTTAGAAACTAAGGCAGTAGGCTTTGGTATAGATATATCAGCCTTGCAGCAATTACAGGAACGTCAGGCTAACCCAACAAAACAGCAAGCTTCAGCATCA
>Ga0209825_1001417_pt1 | contig 10282 bp, 7 predicted proteins | sample EN8Hudsemesocosm_FD_184631 | JGI IMG/M metagenome (GOLD analysis project Ga0209825, IMG submission 184631) | Methane-oxidizing microbial communities from mesocosms in the Hudson Canyon - EN8B Hudson Canyon (SPAdes) (version 2) | ecosystem: Environmental > Aquatic > Marine > Cold seeps | place...
TTCCGAGATCGATTGATAAGCTTGCTGTAACTGTTGCCTATCTAAGGCCTGAAAATATGCTCCCCCCGTAATACTAGCTACCCTCTCCAGAGTTTTAATATCAAGCGCTTTTTCGCCGGTTGTACTGGGGTCACCAATCGCAATGGTATAAATTTTAATACCAAAACTTTCAGCTACTTTGGCGGCATCCACAGGTGGCACCTTACTGCCAGTATCATTACCGTCAGTCAGTATAATTAATACGCGGTTTTTAGCTTCAGTCTCTTCGAAAAGCTTAATGGATAAACCAATCGCATCACCAAAGACCGTACTATGCCCTGCCATTCCTATTCGCGTTTCGTTTAACAAGGTTAGCCAAGCTTCATGGTCCTCTGTGAAAGGCGCTTGAAGGTATGGCGCCGTACCAAACACAATAAGTCCTAAACGATCATGCTCGCGCTGTTTAGATAACTCCATTAATACCGATTTCACCGCAACTAAACGATCTGTCTTTTCACCAGATGGCGATACGAAATCTTCCTCCTCCATAGAACCAGACAGATCAACCGCAACCATCAAGTCTCGACCTGATTTTATCTTCTCTATCGGTTCACCCACCCATTGAGGTTTTGCTATCGCTAAAACGATACAACACCACGCAAAAGGAACTAAGAGCTTCTGAAAAAAATGTCGCTCCAGAACCATTGCACCTTCTTTCGGCTTTTCACCACTAATTTGCAATAGTTTTTCAAAAAACGGTGCGTGTACTGCCTGAGAACTTTGGCGAAATGCCGGCAATAAACGCATTATCAACGGTAGCGGCAGTAGCATTAACCACCAAGGATAAGCCAATTCAAACATTGCTTAGCTCCAATTTCTTACCTCGAGTATGTTTACTAAGCTCAGGAATTTCGTGCTGTTCAATCCATTGCCTAGCACTGATCACTAAGAACTTAAAATCACTTTGGCTCAGACCCGCTGCTAAAGCGCTATATCGAGAATTGCCTAATAGTTCAGCACAACGGTCATCAAAGTATTCTTTACTTGAGTTTTTATTAAGGTAAGCAAACCAAGCGGCTCCGGTTAGTGCTGCAATTTCAGTTCGTGGGTATAGATGAAGAGCAGTTGCCTTGATAAGATACGCTAACCGATACAAGCTATCTTCTTTTGTGCCACTCATTTCAATTTGAGTTAGTTGTAATAGCGCAGCCCTTCGATATGCATTTTTTTGCCAACGTTTGACCGCTTTAAATAAATAATAAAGGCCGAGAATTAATAAACTAATAGCCAGGTACTTCCAGCCTGGACCTTGAGGCCAAAGCGAAATAGATTCAGGTAAATTAATTTCTTCTAAGCCAACCAACATCAAGTTACCAAAGCTTTCATCCACCGGTATTCGCTCAGACACTTGACTCGATAATATACCTGATGCTTTTTCAGAAACATTATCAGCCGCTTGATTCGTCATTATTTCGCCCCTCCCAGTTGTTTTCTTAACTGATCAAACACGGGTATTTCAGTACTTATCGGTAATACAGGGATATCATATTTTCTAAATTCTTTTTGTAAGGAGTCAATCGTATTATGAAAACCTGTTTGAAATTTATCCGATAAACTTTGATCTCTTGTATCTATTTCTAGTTGGTATTTGCCATCACTCACCACAAGTTGGTCTGCATTGGAAATATCTCTTTCTAGCGGATCAAATATCAGACTAGAAATAACATCATTATGCTGTGATATCTTTTTAAGTCTCTTTAGCGCAGTCGCTCCCCAATCAGAAAAGTCAGAAATTAAAACCACTAAATAATCATGGCCAACCAGCCTTTCTGTCTCTTTTAAAACCCTATCAATATTAACCGCTTGAGTTTGTTCTTGTTTAGAGGGCTGTATCGAAAGCGAAGTATTTATACGTGACAGGCTAGATAGCATTTTTGTTACCCCGGCTTGGTTTCGTGAGGGTTTAAATTCTTCAATGCTCTCATCATTGAAAATAAGTGCGCCCACTCGATCGCCTACGTCCAATACCCTCCATGCTGAAAGTGCAGCAAGCTCAGCCGCTACGACCGATTTCATTTTCCACTGACTACCAAAAAACATAGAACGACGCTGATCTACAAGAAGAATCACTGGTCGGTCTTTTTCTTCAGCATAAATTCTGACGTGGGGTTTTCCCGTTCGATTCGTTACGCGCCAATCCATCGTACGAATATCATCACCGGGTCGATAGTCGCGTAGCTCAATAAAATCTAGGCCTCGTCCTCGTATTGCTGAGCGTTTTCGTCCAGTCAAAATACTTTTAACAGGTTGCTTAGGTAAAAAACTAAATCCTCTCGCTTGGTATCGTAAGGCAGTAAGCTGCTTTAATGAAACATGAATACGCTCATCAGACTCTTTGATTTTAGAATTTTTCACCTTAGAAGACATATACAGCCTCTTTGATCTTGCCCCATAAAAATGGACATTTAAATTACGATTTAAGCCACAGCCACTTGTTTGATGAGTTCATCAATCACATCATCAGCGCTTATGCCCTCAGCCATGGCATCATACGTCAGCATTAAACGATGCCTCAGCACGTTATGAACAATAGCCCTCACATCATCAGGGTCGACGTAATCTTTTCCACTAAGCCAAGCATGTGCCCGCGCACATTTATCCAAGGTTATACTCGCTCGAGGGCTGGAACCGATTGATACCCACTTTGAAAGTGGAGAATCGGCATAGCGCTCTGGTTTTCTCGTTGCCATAACTATGCTTACGATATAGCGCTCTATTGCTTCATCAATGTGTAAATTTAAAATTTCCTCACGCGCAGCAAATATCACCTCTTGAGAGATGGTTTCAATGCTCGACGTTGTTGGTTTTTCCTCACTTCTTACCAAGCGAATAATAGAAAGTTCCGCTTCATCCTCTGGGTAGTCGATATTAATTTTCATCGCAAAGCGATCCATCTGGGCTTCTGGTAAAGGGTAGGTTCCCTCCTGTTCAATGGGGTTTTGTGTCGCCAATACCATAAAAAGTTTCGGCAAAGGGTGGGTTTTACCGGCCACCGTTATCTGCCTTTCTTCCATGGCTTCAAGCAAAGCCGATTGAACTTTAGCCGGTGCTCGGTTTATCTCATCTGCTAGAACCAAATTATTAAAAATAGGCCCTTCCTGAAAAGTGAGCATCGGTTTGCCGTCTACCTCTTGATAGATTTCAGTACCCGTCACATCCGAAGGTAGTAGATCTGGCGTAAATTGAACACGCCCTAAACCTGCAGTTAAGGTATTCGCTAGCATTTTAATTGAGCGCGTTTTTGCAGTACCAGGCAAACCTTCCAATAAAACATTACCATTGGTTAGCAGTGCAACGGTGAGCGCCTTTACAACATGAGACTGCCCGACAACGGTATGTTCCATTTGAGCCATTAATTTTTCAATGTCTGTTCTGATGTTTTCTGACACCCTACACCTCTTTTTATCTAATAAACTGAATTCGCCATTTACATATTCTCACTTAGTCACGGGAAGAATTTATCACCGCTTCCAATACCTGTCCATCAGCACCTGACGGAGGCTTTATTCTTAATAGGTTAGAGAGTGTTGGTGCAATATCAACGGTATTAATTTTATGATTTACTTCACCATCATCTATAGACCAGCCAGCAAAGATAACCGGAACGAATGTATCGTAATTCCAAGGCGAACCATGCGCCGATGCAACGGTAAGGCCATCAAATTCATTCACAAATCGATGCGGCGCAAAAGCAACCATAATATCGCCGGATCGAGTAACATTATGGTTATTCACTAGCTTCTTATATAGTTCGGTATCTGGTAAATTACCACTTTCCAAGTCAGATCTAGACACCGCATAAGCCACACCATCCAACTTTAGCAATTCTGCAATCACCAGGTTTTCAACTGTTTTAACCCCTAGCTTTTTCTTCTTTATCAGCGCATGATTTAAGTAAACATAAGGGTGCGAATAGCTTTCAATCAATTCTTCACCAACCCCTAACTTTGCTTTTAAATTGGCAAATCCTTTTTCTTTTTCCCATGAGCTTGGATCAATGGTATTCGCTTCTATCCCGAACTCTCTCAGTAAACCCGGCGCTTCCGGCGCCCCATGATCGGCCGACAAAACAATTAAAGTGTTTTTCAAGCCCACTTTCTTATCCACAAAGGCGAATAAGTTCGCTAGCGTTTTATCTAAACGCAGTAAGTTATCTTCCATTTCAAGACTTGAAGGCCCAAACAGGTGACCCACATAATCGGTTGATGAAAAACTAACAGATAGATAATCAGTGATTTCATCTAGGCCTATCGATTCACTTACCATTAATGCTTTCGCGAAGTCTAATGTAAGCACATCGCCAACGGGGCTAAGTGTTAATAAGGTATTGAAGTATTTGCTTTCGGTGTTACCGAACTGATGGGGAAAAACACGCCCATAACCAGGAAAATTTGTTTCCCACTCTTGATCGTCATTATTAATAAACAAATAGCTATCTTGGTCTTTTAGTAATTCCCAAGCCTTGCCCGAATAGGTATCAGCCAAGCGTTTATCATTCCATTCTGCGGCCCAATCAGGATATTCGTCATAATAGAATTGACTCGTCACAAACTCGCCCGATTTTTTAGAAAACCAGAAGGCTTTACCGGCATGACCAGCCATTGAAATTGCGCCTCGATCTTTCACCGAAACACCAAAAATTTTCGCTTTTCCATTACTCGCCAATGCTAGTTCATCACCAAAGGTCGACACTAATATGTTTGATGGGGAACGCCCTGAAGTTTTGGCTGCCTTTTGAGTATGGTCAATTTCTGCCCCTTTATTTACGCCTGCATCTTTTGACAGCAAAGGATATTTAGGGTCCTCAACGTTATACACAACACGGCCTAGCTTTTGATCAAACCATAAGTTTCCGACCATGCCATGAGACGAAGGGTGAGCGCCGGTTGCTAAGGTGGTGTGCCCGACAATCGTTTCATTATTAGCATGCGCATGGTGCGCGTTACTGTATACAAGTCCCTCATCATAAAGGTAGCGAAAGCCCCCCTCGGCCATTCGTTTCAAATACCGTTGAGGTAAGTCACCACGTAATTGATCCACGGTAATTTGCAAAACCAGCTTAGGGGCTTTGTGGTCATTATTATTGTCATCAGCTTGAGCGAATGAACAAGCAAACAATATAATAGCGGCGGTTAAACTTCCTTTTTTAAACGTTTTCATTGTTTCACCTATTCTGATTATTAATTACGTTGCAATAAGCCTTCTAATGCCATCACAGCATCTTTGGGCCCAACCTTACTAAATTCATTCACACACTGTTTTGCTTGAAATGCGTTATGACGGATTTGCATCTCACATAAGGCATATAAGTGTTGCGGATTACCGCCTACCTCATAAGCTTTTCTAATAGCTATTTGCGCTTTCTGTGAATTATTCTGTTCTAAACTTAAACCATAGACATAATAAAAATGTGCATTATTCGGCTCTACCTCAGTTGCTTTCTGCAAATACATTGATGCTTTGTCACTCTGTTTTTCACGGATAAACGCAAGGCCAATACTAAAGAATAATGAGCCATTATCAGGAATCGCTTCAGTACCTTTTATAAGCACATCAATCGATTCAATTTCCTTTTTCTGTTGCCGGTATAAGTCGGCTAAATTTATATAAGCATTTGCAAAATATGGTTCTATCCGAATACTCGTCAAGTAGGCTTGCTCAGCTTCTTTAAATTTACCTTGGTGCATCATTACATTTGCTTTATTAGTATGCGCAAAACCACGGTCTGCATTAAATTCTTGAATTGTAAGATACTCGTCTAATGCCGGTGATAGAGCCTTTCTTTGTGCGGCAGTTAAACTATTCCATAAAGGCACCAACACTCTTGCCGCTTCACTTCTAACCGATAATACTGAATCACTTAATAACGGCGCTAATATTCGCCACCGTTCTTGATCAGGCATTTTCTCAGCGCCCCGAATAGCACCAATACGAATATGTTCATCGTTATTTTTTGCACCACGAGCAATCGCAATAAGCGCATTTTGGTCGACATTGTTAGTCATTCTTTCTAATGCTGACGCCCTAACGATTGAAGCATTTGCAGGATTCTGCGCTATATGTGATAAAGCTGTTGCAGCTTGCGTGTAACCTTGATCGATCGCGGCGAAAATCGGTGCAAAATGCTGTTCTTCTTCGCTATTTTTCTTCGAGTACCACGTTTGAGTGACTTGTTCACTCCATTCACTATTTTTGTCGGCATGACAATTTAAACACGTGTCGGGTGTACCTATGTTATTGGCAAAGTCCGGACGCGGAATATGCCAAGCATGATCTCGCCGTTTATCAATTTCCATATAGGTCGTTTCAGGCATATGACAATTAACACATTGTGCGCCGTTAGAGGCCTCAGGGTGATTATGATGCGTTTTATTCGCATACGTTTCTGTTTGGTGGCATTGCAAACAAACTGTTTTTTCAGGTAGCTTTAATTTGGCCGTGTGAGGGTCATGACAATCACTGCAAACCACACCATTTTTATTCATTTTACTTTGTAAAAAAGAACCATAAACATAGTCTTCATCGTATACCTGCCCATCAGGATAGTAGCGCTGAGCATTAATTAAACTCATCAAATACCGATCTCCCAAGGCCTTGCCTTCAACATGGTCTTGATTACTAATTTGTACATGACGGCTATGGCATTGCGCACATACTAATGTTTGTTCGCTCTCTACTTTTGTATCAGGCATTAATGTACTTTTACCTGGCTTGGCAACCCAGCTCGTAACAGCCTTTGTAATTGTTCGATTAAAGCCCACAGAGCTTGTGCTTTTATCCTGAGATTGAGTCCAGCCTATATGCTCACTTGCTGGGCCATGGCACGCCTCACACCCCACATTAATTTCACTATACGTTGTGTTATAACTGTTAGTCTCAACATCAAAATTCTTATCTACGTTAGTTGAATGGCAATCCGCGCACATGTAGTTCCAGTTTTGACCCATATTCGTCCAAAAGAAGTCCTGGTGCTTTTCTGTTTGCTCAGGGTATAAATTAAACCAACGCTGGCCGCCTTGGTCTTTTGATCGCGTATCCCAAGCAAAAGGAATCAGTTGCAGACGACCATCGTCGAATTCCACCATATATTGCTGTAGCGGCTCAAAGCCGAAGGTGTACTTAATTTGGTAGTCATGAAATTGTTTGTCTGGCCCTTCAATGTTTACCCAATACTGAGCGCCTTTTTGATAAAAACGATTGACCTTAGCGTTTGATTCGAAAGAAACATTATTAAAATCACCTTGCACAGTCTCAGAATTTGCGTGCCGCATTGCCATGTCATGGTGCGAACCTTGCCAAGCTTGGTACTGCTCCTGATGGCAATCAATACACTGTTTTGATCCAACATATTTATCAGCACTTGAAGCACTGGTGGAACTCTGTAGAGGAACATTACTATCAGCTAAAGCCTGACTAAGCACAGCAGAACTACAAACAATAATGAACGAAAAAATAACCTTGAATACCATGCTACTGCTCACTCAAGACTAATCTAAAGCCAATATCTGGCATACGCACATTATTAGTCGCACCATCACGCTTAAAAACCTGTGATTCATTCGCCGCAAACTCATAGCCACTGCCACGTATCACTTTCATTGATTTTTGCTTTACGTTATCAGTTCTCAAATACAAGGGGTTCCTCTCGCTAGTATGGCTGTATGCTGCGCGACTCAAGTCGTCTTGTACAAACTCCCATAGATTTCCAGTCATATCATATAAACCCAGCTCATTTGGTTTTTTTTGAGCGACAGGATGGCTTTTCCTTTCTCCATTTCCTGCATACCAAGCAACGTCTTCGATATTGTTTGAACCACTAAAACGATAATCTTTAGATTTATTCCCTCCTTTGGCGGCATATTCCCACTCAGCCTCGGTGGGTAAGCGAAATTTTTTCCCTGTCACTTTGTTTAAACGCTCAATAAATAATTGAATATTAGACCAGCTGACATTATTTATTGCGCATTGAGGGCACGGAAAGTAACTCACATTCCACCCCATCAATTCTTCAAATAAAGCCTGTGTCACTTCTGTTTTTCCAATATAAAAACCATCGAGTGTCACCTTGTGAGCGGGTTTTTCACGATTTCTCGCCTCAGGAGCCTCTGACCCCATAGTAAAACTACCCGACTCGACCCAGATCATCTCTAACATTAAAAGCTTCTGACTTTGTTCGGACAGTGTGAATACTCGCTTATCTTTAGATTTAGGCTTTCTGCTAAAATCTTCAGCGTTAAGACCCTGCTGTTTTAGCAAAGCTTCGTACTGAGCTTCAATTTTTGCACTGGTTTCCGATTGCTGTTGGGCAGCAGCATGATGACTAAAAGGAAGACACAAACTGATAAGGACAACGATATAAAGTAGGGGGATTTTAAAAGACAAACGCATAGAATTAATAACTTGTATTATTGATATTACTTTAAAATTAAGGCCATCAAATTAAAATTTGATGGCCTTATCCTGAACAGTGTACGTAGCCGCTATGGAACAAAGCTTCCAGGTTTTTGGCGCTGAGGGAAGTCTTTAAAGGTCGCTTTAAATTCGCCAATTTTAGCGATAACAGGGGCGAATGCGAACATGTGTTCAGCCCACCATTGCGCATAACCTGCGCCATCATGATCCATACGTTCATATGGATCCATTCTTAAGTTAAATATTTTTGGTGCGCGTAAAGTAGTCCAAGGATCTTGCCAAACTTCAACACCGTGTGCTCGCTGTTCTTTAAATACAAACTTATAATCATTATAGCGATAACCTACTACATCACCCGTATCAGATGAATAGATAAACTCTTTACGCGGTCCTTCTTTAGAAGTATCTAGAAAGTGTGGTAAAAAGTTATAACCATCTAAGTGCACTTTGTATTTAGTCCCATCAAAGGTCCAGCCTTTTTTAAGTTTAGATTTAACGTCATTGTCACCAGAAACAGCAAGGAGGGTTGGCATCCAGTCCATCATTGCAATGATTTCATTTGATACTTGATGAGGCTTAATTTTACCCGGCCAGCGAACCATCATAGGTACACGGTAGCCCCCTTCCCAGTTGGTATTTTTCTCACCTCTAAATGGTGTGTAGCCACCATCTGGCCATAACGCCAACTCGGCACCGTTATCAGTGGTATACATTACGATAGTATTATCTGCGATACCTAGTTTATCGATTTTATCGAGTAACTGCCCAACATGACCATCATGTTCAGCCATGCCGTCGGCATAGAGGCCTTGCCCTGTTACACCTTCTGACTCAGGTTTTAGTCGTGTCCACACATGCATGCGTGTAGAGTTAAACCAAACAAAGAAAGGTTTCTTTGCTTTATGCGCTTGATCGATAAATTTTAGCGATGCCGCTAAAAATTCTTCATCTATGGTTTCCATTCGTTTTTTAGTTACAGGGCCGGTATCTTCAATTTTACCATCGGCAAAAGAGTGAATGGCACCTCTAGGACCAAAGCGCTTTTTAAATTCTGGGTCCTTTGGGTAATCAGCATGCTCGGGCTCATCTTCCGCATTAAGGTGATACAAGTTACCGAAAAATTCATCAAAGCCGTGATTGGTCGGTAAATGTTCATCTTGGTCGCCTAAGTGGTTTTTACCAAATTGACCAGTAGTATATCCACGCGCCTTTAGTAATTTAGCAATGGTAGGGTCTTTTACACTCATGCCTTCTTCTGCACCAGGCAATCCCACTTTAGTCATGCCAGTACGCATTGGATGCTGGCCGGTTATAAAGCCAGCACGCCCAGCAGTACAACTCTGGTCACCATATGAATCAGTAAATAAAATACCTTCATTGGCAATGCGGTCAATATTAGGGGTTTTATAACCCATAATGCCGCGGTTATAGGCGCTGATATTAAAAGGTCCAATATCATCTCCCCAGATAGCGAGAATATTCGGTTTTGAGGTGTCGGTGGTGGCGAGTGCCACACTTGAAAACGCCAGGACTCCAGCGCCTAAAATTGATAACCCTAATTTCCGTTTAAGCATAATTATTGTTCCTTTTTTAGTAAAAGTACTATTAATAATTTGCCATTGATGCTGAATAAGAGCACCAAACTACGACATTATTTTTATTCAATATTGATTTTAAAGAGTTTTAAAAGTATAGCTCAGTAATTCAAATAATCGTTCCCTAAATCTCTAAATCTCTAAATCTCTAAATCTCTAAATCTCTAAATCTCTAAATCTCTAAATCTCTAAATCTCTAAATCTCTAAATCTCTAAATCTCTAAATCTCTAAATCT
>Ga0209825_1001421_pt1 | contig 10255 bp, 9 predicted proteins | sample EN8Hudsemesocosm_FD_184631 | JGI IMG/M metagenome (GOLD analysis project Ga0209825, IMG submission 184631) | Methane-oxidizing microbial communities from mesocosms in the Hudson Canyon - EN8B Hudson Canyon (SPAdes) (version 2) | ecosystem: Environmental > Aquatic > Marine > Cold seeps | place...
TCCAGCGATAGCTACTATGGGTATGTCAAGCCCGCTATCTCTTGCTAATGCTGCAAGGCCGCTTGTTCGGGCCGCTCAGATTGGTCTTACTGAGGGCGGTATTGCCGCCGTGGGAACAAGTGAGCGCGAAGGAATTAAGAGCTTAAAAGATGCCCCTTTAGGCATGGGTGTAGGCGTAGTAGCAGGCCCGATGGGATACCTTGGTGGCAAATACCTGGGTGTAGCTGCTGATAGAGTTCTTGAGTTCTTGCGTCAGCGTGGCAGCAAGAAGATGGGCACTGTTGTTGAGAACGAATTAAAGCGTTTAGCAGACCAAACAGGGTTAAGCCAAGATGAGCTTGTAGGTCGTATAGCGGCTGGTGAAACAATGTCAGATGACCCTAACCTACACATGGCCGTTAGGTCGTATATGTCACAGGGTGGTGGGGCAGAGACAGCAATAAGGGCAACCACTCCAGCTAGAGCTACATCTGCAAGAGACTCCGCTAAGAGAGCTGTACAGGTCGGATTAACTGGTCGTACAGACAAGAACGTATTAAAAGCCGCTCATATGAGTCAGGACGAGTGGAAAGCAGCAGAAGGTGGGGCATACAGAGATATATTCGCTGACGCTGGTGAGGTAACTCCAGAGCTATCGCGTCAGGCGCTAGAAGCGGTTAAGCGCATACCTAATGCACTCTCTGAAATGAACAGCCTTTATGGGATACGCAATCTAGTTCCATTATTCAAGACGGCTGATAATGGCTCTATTGAGCTATCACGCATACCTACATTAGAGGATGTAGAGATGATTAGGCGTGTGGCTTCTGAGTCAGCAGGAAACGCTTATAGAGAAGGGCGCGGAACTGTAGGGAGTGAGCTTAAAACACTTGAGATGAATTTAAGATCAAATATTGATAGTTTCAGTCCAGCACTAAGTGATGCTCGCGCTGGATGGGCTAGGATGTCACAGGCTAGAGATGCGTTTGATGCTGGAAAGAAAGCCTTTACTGGTGATGTTGAGGCATTTGAAGTTCTTGCAGAAGGTATAATGGGCTCAGGTGATGCGGCTAAGATCAGCGCTTTTCGTGAAGGTATTATGTCTAGCATTAATAACAAGATGGCCATTGGTGGATCTAAGCGATTCCTTGGCAAGATGGCAAACCCTGAGTCAAGAGAAGGTCGCGTATTTACTAACGTATTCCCGCAAGATCAGCAGAAGAAGGTTCTTGCTAAACTGGCGTTATCAGGAAAGACCCAATTATCATACGAAAAGATAGTTGAGGGGTCTACCACTCAGTTAGCTAGGGATGCTGGAAAGCAACAGGGTTTATCAATAGGTGTGGACGAGATCCTTAGCGCGAGTGCTGGTAACTTATCGTCAGGCATAGGTATTGGCATGAAAGCCATTAAAAGCCTTGCACCTAACTTAACCGACAGCCAGCGCAGACAAATCACTGAGGTTCTTTTAAGTGATGACCCTGATTTTGTTAGATCAGCGCTGAAAGATAGCGGGAAGATGGCCCAACTACAAGAGAAAGTACAGAATTTGTCGCGCATGATTACTGCTGGAGCTACGGGCGCTGCTGCGTACTCTGGAGGCGTGGCAGGACAACAACAAACGCAAGGTTTACTGGGTGAAATGTAATGTCAGATAAAATGTCAAAAGACGATATTCAGGGCGCAATCAAGCAAGCGATTCAAGACGCGATTGATTACGTGGATAGTGACATAAGCCGCCAGCGTGAACGCGCTCAACGGTACTTTGACGGGGCTGTAGATTTAGAGCATGAGGATGGTCGATCTAAAGTTGTGTCTACGAAAGTGCGTGACGTTGTGCGGGGTGCAAAGCCTAGCCTCATGCGCATATTTCTATCGAATGATAAGTTTGTGGAGTTCACTCCTAAAGGCCCAGAGGATGTAGCCAGCGCTGAACAAGCTACGGCCTATACACATTGGGTGTTTAACAAGGTTGGTGGTTACAACGTGCTTAACAGCGCCATCCATGACGCTCTAATTAAGAAAGTTGGTCTAGCTAAGGTTTGGTGGAACACTGAAACTATTGCTAAGTCGCACACTTACGAGAATCTAACCGACGCAGAAGTTCAGATTTTAGCATCTAAAGAGGGCGTTGAAGTTGTTGAACACTCCCAAGAGACTGAAATTGAGATTGACGAGTCTGGTATGGAGGTTGCGCGCAATTCGCACAGTATGGTTGTGTCGCATAAGTATGAAGAGGGGGAAATGGTCATTGAGAGCATCCCGCCCGAAGAGTTCTTTATTGATGGCTCGGCTAAATCAATTGATGATGCGTACATTGTCTGCCATCGCACCGAGAAACGTGCAGGTGACTTAGTGGCGATGGGTTATGACCAGGATGTAGTAGATAAATTATCTGGGCAGGATGATGGAACTGCAAGCGGCGATGAAGAAAAGATTTTGCGTTTTGGTGAGTCAATTGACACCACTTCGGCTAACGATCCCTCAATGCGCGCCATTATCGTCACAGAAGCGTATATGCGTATTGACGTTGAAGGTGATGGTGTACCCACACTGCATAAATTCCTGTGCGGCGGCACTGGGTACGAAGTATTAGAGATGGAGCCATGGGATAAAGTCCCGTTTGCTGATTTTCATGTAGACCCAGAGCCACACGCATTCTATGGTCGCTCACTCGCTGAGTTAGTGATGAACGATCAAGACACGACTACTAGCGTACTGCGCGGTATATTGGACAACGTAGCCCTGGTTAACACGCCCCGCCTTGAAGTCAATGAAGATATGGTGGAAATGGATGATGTGCTAAACAACGAAATTGGCGCAATCATTCGATCAGAGCAGATCGGTTCTGTTAACCCACTCACAGTCCCATTTGTAGCTGGCTCAACACTACCTGCTTTACAGTATCTAGATATGCTTGTAGAAGAGAAGACGGGTATTAGCAAGATGTCTATGGGCCTTAACGCAGACGCTTTGCAGAACACTACCGCGACAGCCGCAGCGTTAACCGCACAAGCGAGTGCGGGACAACTTGAGGTGATGGCTAGAAATCTCGCTGAGGGCATGAGGCGCTTATTCCAGCTAATGCTGCACGTTGCTGTTAAAAACTCACCAGATGAACAAATGATGCGCCTGAATGGGCAGTTTGTACCCGTTGATCCGAGCGTATGGGATATTGGTATGGATATGGAAATTAATGTCGGCTTAGGCACTGGTCAAGAGGACGTTAAAGCCGCAGCACTCATGCAGACATTCCAAACTCAGCAACAGATATGGCAGTCTTACGGGCCTAATAACGGCCTAGTGACGATGACGCAGATGCGCAACACCCTAGCCGATACGCTGGCCCTCAGTGGATTTAAGAATGCTGATCGCTATTATGCACCTATGAACCCCGAAACTGAGCAGCAGCTAATGGCCCAGATGGCAGAGCAGTCAGCAGCACAGGGAGAGCAGGGCGATCCAATGGCTCAAGCGCTTATTCAAGCGGAGCAGATTAAGGCGCAGGCGAAGTTGCAGGGCGATCAAATGCGTCTGCAAGGCAAGATGCAGGCTGACCAGATTAAAGCCCAGGCTAGTCTGCAAGTTAAGGGTGCTGAAATGCAATCTGCACAAGGCAAAGAACTGGCTGAGTTGCAACTTAAATACCGTGAACTACAAGCTGGCGATGACCTAAGCCGCGACCAAATGAATCAGGATTTGTTGATTGAGGCCGCTAAAATTCTAGGCCAGTACGGCAGCGCTGTGGATGTTGAGCGAGTCCGAGCCATGCAGGCCGCACCTAGAATGGGTAATATCCAATGATTTTGAAATCTCAGGCTTTAAAATTGTTAGCCGACGATACATTTATGGCTGTTTTTGTTAGTATACGAGCAGAACAGGTAAAAAAGTTCTTACAGTCTGGTCGGGATGATTCCCAGGCTAGGGAAGATGCTCACGCAATGACGAGGGCATTAAACGAGTTCGAGCATATTCTGAAACGTGCAATTACGAATCAGGATTTGCGAGACAAACGCAACAAGTAAAGGATAGCACCGTGGAAACGACTAACCCAAGCGTTGAGAGCGCAGTTGAGGCGTTGATGGCTCCAGTGGAGTCAGAGACAGTTGACGTAGAAACTACCGACACCGAAGTGGAAGAGGTGGAAGAAACGGAGGCTGTAGAAGAGGCCGACGTTGATGAATCTGAGGACGATGTGGATGACACAGATGCCGAAGACGAAGACGAAGGTGAAGACGAATATTTAGCATCGAAAGAAGAAACAGCCGATCAAGTTGAGCCTAATACATTCTCAATCAAAGTTGATGGAGAGCAAGTAGAAGTAACTCTAGACGATCTAAAGCGAGACTATTCTGGGCAGCAATATATTCAGAAGGGCATGAAGCAAGCCGCCGAGTCGCGGAAGCAAGCGGAAGAGGCATATAACGGCCTCAACCAACAGCGTCAGCAACTTGACCAGCTTATGCAACAGGTTCAGCAGCAGGGAGTGATGACACAGCCTATTCCACCCACGAAAGAGCTTTTATCTGATGACCCTCTAGGGTATATCGAGGCAGACGCTAACTACCGTGAAGATATGGCCGCGTTTCAATCTCAGCAACAGCAATTTGCACAGCAACAACAGGCAATGCAGCAGGCGCAAGGACAGGCTCAAAAAGCCCACTTGCAAGAGCAAATGAACGAATTAACTAGGGCTATTCCTGAATTTGGCGACACTGATAAAGCGCCCCAAATGAAAGAACGCTTAGTTAAGCAGGGTCTTAGTGAAGGTTACAGCGCCGATGAAATGTCGAGCATTGTAGATCACCGAGCCATGAAAGTTCTGCATAAAGCCATGATGTACGATCAGATGATCGCTGGAAAGAGTACGGTGGAAGCCAAGCTCAAAAAGGCTAGACCATTGATTAAAGCTGGCACTAAAAAGCAACCTGATTCCGAGAGCAAAAAGCGCAGCAAGCTTATGTCACAGTTGAAGAAATCGGGCAGCGCAGCAGACGCAGCCGCATTATTGTTTAGTAGTTAAAACTTAAATTATCTAGGATGAAATATCATGGCACAGCCAACTAATACTTTTGATACATACGATTCGGTCGGTATTCGTGAAGACTTGAGTAACGTCATTTATAACGTATCTCCCGAAGAAACCCCATTACTTAGTTCAATCGCTAAGGTTAAAGCGACCAACACCTTGCATGAGTGGCAGACGGACGCACTTCGCGCCGCCGTAGCGACAAACGCGCACATTGAGGGTGACGATACTGTTGCCGAAGCACGCGCTAGCACTCAGCGTCTAGGTAACTACACGCAGATCTTTAAGAACGCTGTTGTAACTTCCGGCACTGATGAAGCTGTTGATAGTGCAGGTCGCGGCAAAGAAATGTCTTACCAGATTGTTAAGGTAGGATCTGAGCAGAAATTAGATATGGAAATGTCGATTTTCGCTAACGTGGCTCGTGTAGCAGGTAACTCCACCACAGCCCGTAAGATGGGCGGTTTAGGTTCGTTTGTTAAGACCAACGTAACCAACATTGGATCTGGTGGTGCGAACCCTTCTGGTTCAGTTCCAGGCGCTACTGCTCGTACAGACTCCGGCACACCTACAGTGTTCTCTCAAGCTGATTTTGACTTAGCTATGCAGAGCATTTGGGCCGAGGGTGGCAAGCCTGACACTGTTTATTTGTCTGCATTTCAGATGAACAAAGCGCTTGGCTTTACGGGTAACAACAACCAGCGTAGTACAGGCGCATCTGGCAAGGTTGAAAACTTGTTAAATGTTTACATGACCCCTTGGGGATCTGTTGAGTTTGTACCATCACGCCAGAACCGTAGCCGCGATGTTTGGATCATTGAGAAAGACAAGCTAGCCCTTGCTGCTTTACGTCCAATGAAAAACCAAGCTCTCGCTAAGTCGGGCGACAACGAAAAACGTCAGGTAGTTGGCGAATGTACTCTTGTGGTTCGTAACGAAAAGGCGCTTGGCCTGGTAGCTGACTGTACAACTAGCTAGATTTTAGTTAAGTGCAGCACTAAAGGGGGTGCTTCGGCATCCCTTTTTTTATGGAGAAAATACAATGGCTAAGGTTTCAGAATCATGGCACCACGACGGCGATAAACTAATTCATGTGAAGCAACAGGATTGGACGCCGATGTTAGATCGAGCAGAAGAGTTACGACGAAACGGTAATGCGTCATTTGGCGATTCCAAATTAGTCGGCGTGATTGACGCGGCGCTAATCAGCGAGTGGTTAAAAGAGGCTGGGATTGGGTGGGATGATCCAGCCAGGGGAGATGTAATTAAGCGCAAGATGCTTTCGGGCGAGTTTGACAAGTTGAGAGTGTGGCAAGGTACATATTAAAGGAAGCGCAACATGGATTTGCACGAATTAAAACAGTTTGCTACACCCCGCCAAGCCGAGATCATTGACGCGGTGATAAAGAACGGAAGTCAACGCAAAGCGGCAAAAGCACTAGGTATCGACTCTCGCGGTTTGGAGCGAATGCTGAAACGAGTTAGGAAAAAAGCATCACAGCAGGGTTGGTCGCCATCCCATGACATGATTCATATTGCGCCCGACACCCATTTAGTGAAAGGGACTAGCACCTATTATGACGCCGATGGCAGACCGATACGCCAATGGGTTAAGACTGACCTCAAGAAAGAGTCTCAAGAAGCCGCATTACAGGCCTTTGCTGACGCATTAATAGAAGATTTACCAAAGTATAAACCGCTACCTTATAAGCCTATAAAAACCCTTCCCAAGCACCTCACAGCGTTTGTAATCGGTGATGCACACATAGGCATGAAGGTCACAAAGGAACGAAACGGGGATTCGGATTGGGATCTTGAAATTGCAGAGCGTGTAACAGTTGGCGCAGTTGAAAAGCTGGTCAAAGCCACTGGCGGTTCTGATACTGCACTAATGATTGACTTAGGTGATTTTGGACACTCAGACTCACTTCACAATACGACCAGTTCAGGCCAGACCCACATGGATATGGACGGGGACTACGGGGATTCCGTAGCCGCTCAGGTGCGCGTATACAGGCGCTGTATCGACCTAATGCTAGAGACCCATAACAAGGTTATCTTAATGCAGGTTAGGGGCAACCATAATAGTTCAAGCTCTCGCTGTATAAACGTGTTGTTACAAGCATTCTTTGAACTTGAGCCTCGCGTGGAAGTGATGGATAACGCGCATAAGTTTCAGCATATTACCTATGGTAATAACTTAATTGTCACCCATCATGGGGATCGCATGAAGCCACAACGTGCCTTTGAATACGTCACTAGATCATTAGCTAGAGAGTGGGGCCAGTGTGAACACAAGCACGTTATGTTCGGCCACCTCCATCACCATATTTCTGTAGAGCTAGCAGGCTGTCAATTTGAGCACCATCAAGCACTCCCTGCTGGAGATGCGTGGCATTCGGATTCTGGCTATGGTGCAAAGCGCACTATGAGCGCAATCGTTTATGACAAGCAGCATGGCGAAATCGAGCGGCACAAGGTCGGCATTAACCAGCTAGAGGGGGCTTCATGTTCAGATTCAGCGAAACTTCTCTAGGTCGTTTATCTGGCACTAACGCGCACGTTAAAGAGACTATGGAGTTGGCTATTGCGTTATCCAGCATTGATTTTGGTATTCCTGAATACGGTGGCTTGCGCACCGCTGACGATCAAGCCGCACTGTTCACCGCAGGCAAATCTAAATGTGATGGACGCATTAACAAGTCAAACCACCAAGGGGGTGATGCCGCTGATGTGTACGCTTACGTTGACGGAAAAGCGAGCTGGAAGAAAGAGCACTTGGCCTTGGTTGCCGTTTACGTCCTAACTGCTGCTAATTACCTTGGCTATAAATGCGAGTGGGGCGGGACTTGGGTGAAAAAGGGTAGGCACTACGGCTGGGATATGCCGCATTTTAATATAACTACAGGGTGATCTATGGGAATTTTAACGAGTTTATTTAGCGGCGGTGTTGTTAAATCAGTTGAGCGTATTGCTTCTGAGTTTATTGAAACCGATATGGAGTCGGCAGAAGCGAAAGCGCTGATGATAAAAACGCTAGACCCAAACGGGCTGATGAGGCGCGATCTATCCCGCTTTGCTTGTTGGGCCTACGGGTTCTATCTGATCGCTATGGTGACACTAGGCTTTATGCAAGCATTCGCAGTAGGCGATACCATTGGCGCAGCAAAGGCCACAGAGATGATGGCGGGGCTATTTCTGCCCATCACAACTTCTTGGGCTGCGATTGTTAGTGCCAGTTTTGGCGTGAATGCTGCAAATTCAATCAAGAGTAGGCCGTAACAAATTCCTTACTCCCTACCTGGCGACAGGTCTTGGCCACTATCAAAGGTGGTCTTTTTTATGGGTGGTTAATTTCTCGGTTTGAAACCGAACAATTAGCGGAGGTCTTTTTTATGAGTGGTCTTAAATCATCATTATTGCCAGACTTAACACCACCCACTATAAAAGTACATGGGAAAAAAATAATAAAATTTTTCGACATTTAGCCCCAATTTAACGGCAATCAAAGGTCGTTTTGACAGGATTTTGCCAAAAAACTCTGTAAGTCATTGATTTATATAGGGTGGCCGTAGGTTCAAATCCTGCCGTCCCGACCATTAATACCCTTATATATCAACGCTTTAGAGTATGGCCACACCCCATCTTGGCAGATAATGGCAGTGGTTTAGAGTCGCTTTGACAGGATTTTTGACAGGATTGGTCAGATCAATTATGCGCCGCCCAGGCTGCTTCTAATTTACTACCGCGCTTGGTTCTGTTCGCCTTAATGTATCGGTTGTAATGCTTAAATGTCACCGCCTCATCTTCATGGCCTAATTGCCCACAAATGAAACCAATATCCTCACCTTCCATTAACGCAGTCGATGCGTATGTGTGTCTCATTTGGTATGGGTAACGATACCTCACCCCAGCTTTTCTTAATATGCGCGTCCATCGCTTTCTTACTGGCGAGTCGCCATTCCAAGGCAACCCATCAAACGGGTTTCTGAATATTATCCCGTCCTCTAGGAATGAGTAAGGTTTCATTTTAATCAACGCTTCCAATGCTGGGCCGTGTAATTCAACATCACGAATAGAGTGCTTAGTCTTGGGCAGTTCGTATTTCTTACTGGCTTGAGTCAATACTTGGTCAACCCTAGCGGTGTTATGTATCCAATCAATACGGTCCCACCGCAGCGCTATCAACTCACTGATCCTCATACCCGTCCAAAATCCAAATTGTACAAACCACTTAAACTGATCATCGGCGGCATTGCTTATTGCTGTGCGCTCCTCCCATGAAAAGGGGTCAACATCATCACGAGTGCTTTTAACCTCAACAGAGGCTTGCTTTAGTTTCTTGCCCATCATGGGGTTAAATTCAATCTCGCCATCCTCGACGGCATCATCTAAGGCTGTGCGTAATACCGACATATAATTTCTACGGGTCTTGCTGCTAATCTTTTTACTCAGCGCCCACCGCTTAATATCGGCCCATGTGATTGCAGCCATGCGCATTGATCCCAGCTTGGTGCCGTCAATCTGGCCGTCAATACAGTTTCTATAATTGTTGTACGTGGATTGTTTAAGGTGGTCTTGAACATGGAGCCAGTTTTTTAACCATGTTTTAAGTAGTCGGTTGTTCTGGTATTTTCTGGCCCTTGGCGAGTTAGGGAATGTGACCGCGTAATCAAACGTGCCGTTTTTAATCGCCACGTTGATCGCTGCCAGGTGTACAAATGCTTTCTCTAGGTTAGAGGGCGTGGGGATAAGCTCAAGTGGTTCGCGCTGTCGGTGCGGTTTTGACGGGTAGTAGAACGTGATTTGGATGCTACTGTCAGAGATGGGCCTGACGTTTTTGTACGTGGTTTGTTTACCCATTCTTCAAATCCTCCAACGCTTACCAACACCCGTTTATCGGGCGCTCTTATATATTCTTTACCTTCTTCCCACACACCTTCTTTAACTTTGGCGCGTATCGCTCCAGCAGTATAACCAGAAAGCGTGGCAAATTTATCAATCGTCAAATAGGGTAGCATAATTATTCCCTCGCATTCGTGTGATTCTGTTCTGCGTATCGGACGCCCTTATGCGAACAACCGATCAGCCGTCCAATCTTTCGAGCGCTGTAGCCATGCGCTCTGAGCGTTGCTATCGAACCTACTGGCAGCTTCACAGCGTGTGGCAAAGTAGACTTTAATCCCATCACGCCAGCCTTTTTAACGACGGTGTTTGGTTTCCTGCCTAAGATTGACGCTATGGCGA
>Ga0209825_1001424_pt1 | contig 10246 bp, 12 predicted proteins | sample EN8Hudsemesocosm_FD_184631 | JGI IMG/M metagenome (GOLD analysis project Ga0209825, IMG submission 184631) | Methane-oxidizing microbial communities from mesocosms in the Hudson Canyon - EN8B Hudson Canyon (SPAdes) (version 2) | ecosystem: Environmental > Aquatic > Marine > Cold seeps | place...
TATGGTGAATGGTAAGCCACCAAAGCAAAATTTAAGTGAATGGTTTTCAACGTTTAAAGTATTTTCTCATCTTGGTGTATATGCGTTTCGAAAACGTCGCGCCTAACCGTTAAAAATATAATTATTTTGTCACGACCAGTACTAGGTTTTATTTGAACTTTGGGGGGCTTTAAACGGTAAATACTCACAGGCACTTGCGTGATAGGACTGTAATGAAGTCTTTTCTTCGATTAAGAAATTCTTAATCGGGTCTCTAAATCCGGGCTCAGCAATCCAATGGTTAGAATAGGTATAAACAGGGCGGAAGCCACGTTGAATTTTATGCTCGCCTTGCACGCCTGGGTCAAATCGCTTTAATCCTTCGCGAATACAATAATCGATTCCTTGGTAGTAGCACGTTTCAAAATGTAGATGTTTGAATTCTTGAACGCAGCCCCAGTAGCGGCCATATAGTGTGTCGCGATCACGGAAATTTAAGGCGCCTGCGATGTATTCACCTTCATGCTTAGCAAGCACTAAAACAATCGACTCCGGCATTGTTTCCGCTAATGTTTGAAAGAAAGCTTTACTTAAATAGCCTCCATGTCCACTGCGTTTTGCGTAAGTCATTTGATAAAAGTGATAAAACTGTTCCCAAATTTCTGGGGGAATATCTCGTCCGGTGAATACTTCTAGAGTAATACCTTGGTCAATCACTTGTTGACGTTCTTTTTTAAGGTTCTTGCGCTTGCGGGAGCTAAAGGTCGCCAGAAAGTCTTCAAAGTTAGTGAAACCTTCGTTTAACCACTGGAAATGTACCGCCGTACGTTGCATGAAGACTGCAGTAAGCTGATTAGAAAACGCTTCAGTTGGAAACAATAAGTGCCATGAAGATAACTTTTCTTGAATGCAATATTCTTTAATATGGTCGCCAATAGCTGCGTTAATTTTCTGTTGATCTTGGCCCTCAGCAATACAAATGCGTGGCCCACTAACAGGCGAGAAAGGAATGGCCGTCACCAACTTGGGGTAATAAGCTTTACCATAGCGGTGGTACGCATCAGCCCAAGCATGGTCGAATACATACTCGCCATAACTATGATGTTTCAAGTAAGCGGGCATTACAGCAATAAGATCAGTGTCTTGGTATACCAATAAGTGCCGCGGCTGCCAGCCAGTGTTTTGGTTATTGAGGCAGCCAACGGCACCGCTAAGCTCTAAAGCCTGTAGAAACTCGTAGCGCGTGAACGGATAGCCACGCCCGTCGCACCCTGTTACGGCATTCCAATCAGCAGCGTTTACTTGGCTAAGGCTCGTGATAAACTTAAATGACAATTTACATGAAGAGGACAAGTAACCAAGCCTAATGAAAGGGTTCAAATAAGGCTTCTGTTAAGCCACCGGAAACGCGACATTAGCGCGTGAACTCCGGTGAGGTCAAGTTTATGCCGCAAACTTCTTGCGTGCTTTCTGAATTGCAGCTCGCCATAAAATCTGAGGGACAGAAACTACATTTTTTAGATTCTTGGCGTCACGTATGGCTTCGGATTTTGCTTTTTTATACACCTCTTTTGATGCCTTATTGGGGTGCCCTGAGTTAACGGGTGGCATAGGGTCATATTCGATTAATAACTGGGATATTTCGGCGCGTTCTTGGCCGTGTAGATCCTTCACTATTTGTAGTGCCAAATCAATACCCGCAGACACTCCTGCCGCAGTTACAACCTTTCCAGAGCGAACAATACGCTCGTTTTTTCTAGATTCTGCACCAAATGCCTTTAAAGCACTTTGAGCCAACCAATGGGTTGTAGCAGGGTGCCCGTCTAAAATACCTGCAGCGCCTAATATCAAAGCACCAGAACAGACTGATAAGGTTAATTGTGTAGTTTGATGTACCTGCTGAAGCCAAGTGATAAGTTGTTTGTCAGCCATGGCCGTCGTGGTGTCTGCCGATGATCCGGGTACCAGAACTATATCGGGTGTAGGTGTTTCATCATAGGCGTGTGTTGCGCCTAAAATTAGTACGCCGCTATCCGTGGTAATGGGCTGTGGTTTATGGCTGACAAATCGAATTTCAGCATCAGGCATAGAGCGTAACACTTCATAAGGGCCAATTGCATCGAGAGCGGTCATACCTTGATATAAAACAATTGCTATTTGCATGCTAGATTCCTTTGCTCACTTATTATTTATGTTTATTGATTAGCTTGATCGTTTTACTTTAGAGCGAAGAAAGTTTGGCGTAAATGACAAAATTAAACTATATTCCGCCAATGAAAACTAAAAATATAGTCTTTGTTATCTACCCAGGGTTTGAACTATTAGACCTTTCTGGTCCCGTATCGGTATTTTCAACAGCGAATGCCTTGCAGAAGCATGACCCTTACATCATTCATACCGTTTCAGTTGAAGGGGGAGCGGTTACCAGTAGTGCTGGCATTGTCGTAGACTCTATGGCGTTGGATGTTATCGTGGTTGATCAAGACACCACGGTTCTGGTTGTCGGGGCTGATGCGCAAGCGTTGTTTGCCGCCAGTTTGAATGCAAAGTTGAAAGCATGGTTAGTGACCAATACTAAAAATATCGCACGCTATGGCTCTATTTGTAGTGGCACCTTTCTTTTAGCCGCAGCAGGATTGATAGATCAGCGGACAGTTACTTCACATTGGGCGGGGTGTGAGCAATTACAAAAAATGCATCCTAAAGTGAAAGTGAAACCTGAATCACTCTATGTGATTGATGATAACTTATGGACGTCTGCTGGTGTGACGACCGGCTTGGATATGTCGCTTGAAATGCTTCGTCGAGATCTCGGCGCATCCATCATGAATCAAGTTGCTAAGCATCTGGTTGTGTATGTACACCGACCAGGAAATCAGTCACAATTTAGTGATTTACTGACACTGCAAACGCGGGCTAATAGTGATTATTCAGAGCTACTAGCATGGTTAGACGGTAAGCTTGGTCAGCAAATAAAAGTAGAAGAAATGGCAGATTTTATGTGTATGTCAGAGCGCTCATTTTATCGTAAATTTATGGCATGCATGGGGGTAACACCTTCGAAATATGTAGAGGAAGCAAAATTAAAACGAGCTAAATCACTCATTGAAGCGGGCCAGCAAATCTCACTGGCCGCTGCCGACGTTGGGTTTAAATCTGAAGCGGCTTTTCGAACACAATTTGAACGTCGCTTTGGTTTAACGCCTTCCATGCATAAAAAGCTACATATGGCTAAAGACTAACAAAATCAAGATCGAAAGGTTTAAGCCCTAAACCAAACTTGCTTTCATCAACTAGGTTTAGGGCTTAAATATAGTGGTAATACTTTGAGTAGATATCCTAGTTTGCGTATTACTTCTAATGTAAAAAATGACACCTATCACCATAAAGCCAACCACTAAATTGGTGTAGCGAGCGTAAAATAATATATCGCCTAATTGGCTGCCTTCTAAGATGTAATAGAAAATTCCTACGGGTAATTGAATAAAGAGTAAGCTAAGGCAGAAAAGCTTTTCGAGTAAGTTTTGGGGTTTTAAAGTAAAAGCAAGTAAGAAAAAAGCGAAGTATGATAAATGCCACTTAAGCATGCTAAAGATCATTCGATCCTTTACTTCTAATGGAGTTAACGGAATACCTAGTTCAAGGCTTGAAAGCATTGTGAGAATATGAAAATTCTCAAGATAATCTAAAGTGCCCGCCAATAATCCACAAACTAAAATAGTATAAAGAAGTTCTTTTTCTGCTTTATTATCAGTTCTTAGTTGAGCCACAATGAGAATGATTACACCGGTGTATAGAGCAATAAAAATATTATCGAAACCAATGATCGTACGAATGGGTATTGCTTGGGCCAGCAAATCAGCGCTGTAATGATTGATTGTGTTCAGTAGTTCAAAGTTCTGTTGTGATGTACCGACAGACAGGCCATATATAATTAAGAACAACAACAAACTAGATGCGCTCATTGATAACAAAAAAATAGGGTGGTATTTCATAATAGTATTCTCCTTAGTGTTAAAGATTGATCTTATGCACGTTATTGTTGAGAATCCTTAACCTAGGTTAATAAAAAAAGGTGAATAGCAGGTTTGCTAAAACTGGCTTGTGAAGTGTGAATAAATAGAGGAATGAATGTTAAACAACGGTAGTGCTTTAGTTACGTTAAAGCGTGCATTAAACCAAATATCTCCTATCACTGATTCTGCGTGGAAAGCTTTGGAGCCTCATTGGGGGCTTAAACGTTTAGCCAAAGGTGAGTACCTGCATAAAGTGGGAGAGCCTGCTACAGAGATAGCTTTTATTTTAGATGGTGCACTAAGGGAGTATTTTTTAACCCTAGAAGGACTTGAATTTAATAAAGCTTTTGTGTTTTCAGGCGAGTTTACAGGCTCTCTTTTTGATTTAATGAGTGATGATGTATCAACCGCTTCTGTGCAAGCGGTGAAACCCTGTTTAATGCTGGTTGCGCCATTTTTAGTAATGCATCGTCTTTATGATCAATATGACTGCTTCCAACGTTTAGGAAGGATCATCATTGAGGGCTTATTTTTAAAAAAAGCGCGAAGAGAATATGAATTTTTAACGATGGATGCTCAAGCTCGATACTTAGCATTGATTGAACAGTATCCGAAGCTAGAAAACGAACTACCACAATACCAATTAGCTTCTTACCTCGGGATTACTCCGGTTGCATTAAGCCGGATTCGTACACAGCTAAAAGCCTAGTATAAAACCAGAAAAGGTGAGTGCTTATATTAGAAGGTTTATGTTGCCGACTGATTAAAGCGCCGCAACTTAAGTGCTTATATCGCTAAAATAACGGCCAGGTGTTTTCCCCATCGCTTTACGGAACATCGCAATAAATGCACTCTGACTATCGTAGCCTAGGTCATGTGATATATGTGCGATGGCATCACCCTGCGCAATACGCGTAAGGGCTGCGAGTAACCGCGCTTGCTGTCGCCATAAGCCAAAAGTCATGCCGGTCTCTTTTAAAAAGCGGCGTGAAAATGTGCGAGAACTTAACCCGTAATCATCTGACCAGCGTTCAATCGAACGCGTATCAGCAGGGTTTTTAATCAGGTTTTTGGCGACTTTCTGCAATACTTCGCTACTTGGGTAAGGTAGGTGGAGTGGTGCTGTTGGCGTCGTTTTAAGTTGGTCTAAAAATACGTCCACCAGACGGCCCTCTTTTCCGGATTCATCATATAGTGGCTCAAATTTAGTTAGCTCTAAAATAATCTCCCGAAATAACGGGGTAATTGTGACCACCTGACATTGTTGAGGTAGGTGTTTGGATTCCTCAGTTGAAACATAAATATTGCACATTTTAACCGAGTTGATTACGCGTGCCTCATGTTCTATCAATGGAGGTAGCCAAACAGCTCTTAACGGTGGCACCACCCAAAAACCTTCATTTTTTGCTGATACCTGAATAAGACCTTCTGAAATAAATAATAGCTGACCTCTTTCATGAGAGTGATAGGGCACATAAAAACCAGACTCATGGTCTATATTTTTTACCACGATGGTTCTTGGAATTTCATCCGCAACCTTTTGTTTAACCCCTTTTTTAGTTAACCAGTGAGTCGGTACGCCGTCAGGAATGAAATCAGCCAAATAATTTGTCCTTTTCTAGATATATTGTGTCTTAATTGTGCGTATACGACACAATGAAAGCATATTAAAGTAACAACTTCAAATTGTTCATTTAAGGCGCAAAAATGAAAACGTGGCGACGACCCGAAATATTATTGTTTTTAATGGCGGCAGCCATGCCAATTTCTTTTGGTGTATGGCAAGCATTACTCAATAACTTTGCTATTGAGAAAGCAGCTTTTACCGGTGTTGAAATAGGTATATTGCAATCCTTACGTGAAATACCGGGATTTTTAGCGTTTACCGCCGTATTGCTCTTGCTGGTATTACGTGAGCAAACACTCGCTTTAGCGTCGTTATTATTGATGGGATTGGGTACCGCTATTACGGGTGTTTTTCCGAGTGAATTAGGTTTGTACTGCACCACCGTACTGATGTCGATAGGTTTCCATTATTATGAAACGGTTAATCAATCTTTGTCACTTCAATGGTTCGACAAGCAACATGCCGCCCATAAAATGGGTCAAATGGTTGCTGTGGGCTCTTTTGCAGGTTTAGTCGCTTACGCTTTAGTTTGGCTAGCGCTCGATGTATTTTTTATCGAGATGGAAACGCTTTATTTAATTGGGGGTGGCATCACGATCATGATCGCTATTTTTTGCTGGTTTAGCTTTCCTCACTTTCCTAATAAAGTCGAACAACATAAACATTTATTGATGCGTAAACGGTATTGGCTATATTACGCCTTAACATTCATGGGCGGCGCACGTCGGCAGATATTCGTTGTTTTTGCTGGTTTCTTGATGGTGGAGAAATTTGACTTTAGTGCGGCTGATATTGCTGCTTTATTTTTAATTAATGGTTTTATGACGATGATTTTCGCCCCAAAAATAGGAAAACTGATTGGAAAGTGGGGAGAACGTAAGGCGCTTACGGTTGAATATATTGGCTTGATCATCGTTTTTTCTGCGTATGCCGTGGTTGAAAATCCAGCAATTGCTGCCAGTTTATATGTACTAGACCACTTGTTATTCTCATTAGCGATTGCACAAAAAACCTATTTTCAAAAGATCGCCGACCCGAAAGATATCGCACCGACCGCAGGGGTCGCGTTTTCCATCAATCATATTGCGGCAGTTGTTTTACCTGCGGCTTATGGTTTGTTATGGGTGATATCACCTGCAGCTGTATTTTTAACGGGAGCGGCAATGGGAATCGTATCATTGCTGCTTGCACGCAAAGTGCCGGTTCATCCCGAGCGTGGTAATGAAGTGTTAGGAGTGGCTGAAGCTTGAGAAATATAGGTGTTATTTTTTAAACATACGGTGCTAGGTGTAGTGGCTTTACTTGGACTATGCTTGTGGCTGACTATTTGTCATTATTCGCTAACCATTAATTATACGTACTGGAAATATTTGTAATGGACCAAGGGTTCAACCGAGGATACTTACCGGCAAGGTCGACGGCGGCGTATCAGAAGGAAGCGATCATTGATATTTTTCCACTTTCTTTAGCGGTCATCCCGTGGGGGATTCTGTGTGGCTCGCTCGCAATTGAGTTCGGGCTAACAGCGATTGAATCTCAACTCATGTCATTGTTAGTGTTTGCGGGCGCGGTGCAGTTAGCTAGTTTAGGGGTGATTGCCATGTCGGGATTGGTACCATCACTGTTTAGCACTACGTTTATTATTAGCTCTAGGCATCTTTTGTATTCTGCTGTATTTCGTGAAGATGTCAGAAAGCTCCCTACGGCTTGGCGCATGATAATTGCCTTCTTCCTAACGGATGAAATGTTCGCGGTGGTGATGGCATTTAAAGCACGCTATGGCTTCTTTTCAAAGCATTATGCCTTAGTAGCAGGGTTTACTTTTTATGTGGTGTGGAACATTGCGACTTTTGTCGGAATCTATATTGGTGGCAGTATTCCAGACCTGCAGCATTATGGCTTTGAGTTTGCGATAGCGGCCACCTTTATCGCAATCGTGATTCCTCAAGTAAAAAGTGTGTCAGTGCTGGTGTCGGTGACTACTGCTGTGATCGCCTCGGTATTACTTACTCTTTTTGAGGTTGGCGAACCTTTAATGGGAGCTTCTTTGATAGGAATGCTTTCAGGTTATGCCACGTCAAAACTATTAGGAGAACCCATCGTATGACTTTTATTTTTTACGTTGTATTGATGGCTGCGATTACGTTTACCTGTCGCTATTTCTTCTTTGCCAATGTCGTTAATTATTCACTTCACCCTGAAATAAAAAGACTCTTAAAATTCACTGCGCCAGCTGTGCTTACTGCCATGTGGGCGCCTATCATATTTGTGACCGATAGCCATTTGAATACAATCGGTAATGCATATTTTATTTCAGGAATTATCACGATTCTAGCCGCGATACTGATACCACGAACATTACCCGTTATTGTCATTGGCTTGGTTAGTTTTGGGGTTTTAAGGTTCTTTACCGAAGCAACACTCATACTGTAACTTTTTAATCATGAGAGTAGGGCGGCTACAAATAGATTATTTTGTATTGTGAGTTTAACTGATCCATACAACATGCACGCTTTAGCGATAATTTTTGTTAATCATAAGTTTTATCTACTAAGCTTAAGGAAAGGTATAAATACTAGTTAAGTAGGTACTGACGTGATGAACTCTAAGCTCTTTTGTTTAGCAATATTTTTTGTCGCAGCTATGACCACATCCGTGCTCGCTTCAGACAGAATCAGTTCAACAAATAATGTGAGGTCGACACAGGAATCAACAAACAGCCTAATTCAAATGACTGTCTGCGGTGTTGATATCGCTAATCCTCCCTTTTATAACTTTACCTATTCAAACACGCCTGAAAACGGTGAGCACAATGGCGTGGCTTACGAGATAATGAATGAGGTTACTACCCAACTTGGTATCAATATCCTTATTAAACGCTACCCTTGGAAGCGTTGCTTGAAGCACCTTAAAGACGGTAGCATTGACGGTGTTATGGGGGCGTCGTATCTAAAAGAAAGAGCTGACTTTGGGCATTACCCACAAACAAATACGGGGAATGTCGACTATGGGCGCATCATATATTCCAATGTATATTGGCTATATACGAATGATGAAAACGTCGCTTGGGATGGCGAAACGTTAGTGCTTCCAGGCGGTGGCGTTGTCGGTACAGGGCTTGGTTATTCATCTGCCGAGTTACTCAGAAAATTAGGGGTGGAAGTCCTTGAAGCATATTCACCTTCAACATTAGCTTCCATATTAATGTCTCAAAGAGCCGCCGTAATTGCTGGTTACGCTAAACAAATTGAGCCTCATTTTGAACGCTATCGTCACCGTGCAGGTATTCATTCCGATTCAATTCGTAAACTTGAAATACCACTTGCTGAGGATAAGATGTTTCTGCTGGTATCAAAACAGTTTTATCGAAAGCATAAACAAATCGCTGAAAGGGTCTGGAATGTGTTTGGTGATATTCACAAAGATGGGCGTTATCAAGATATATTTAATTCATATATCAAAGAGTAACTTTTAAAGTAATCACTATTCAAGCATCAGTTGATATTTAACGAGCATAAATATGAAATATTACAGATGTAAATGGTGAAATTATGAGCCAACCAAGGGTATTCTTCTTTATTGCATTTGTTATTATGTTTACGCCCATTTCATATTCAGCAAGCCCTTTAAAAATAGTTGGTCTGGATGTCGAGCCATATTTTATATCAAGTGAAAAGGGGAGGTTGTCGGGTATATTTTATGATGGGCTTATGGCTGCGGCTAATAAGGCTAATATCAATATTGAAATTAAGACGCTACCTTGGGGCTGGCTTAAATATAGGTAAAACAAGGACGATTTGATGCCTTTACAATGCCTAAGCGGATGGGGTTATGGTCAATTTCAAAACTACAGATTAATAACATTAAAGTTTATGACGACCCTTATTGTGTAGCTCCGGTATTTATTTACTTGTCAAAGAAGAGTACGCATAAAGACTTATGGAAAGCACTTTTTCGTGAGCTAAATCAGGTTATAGACTCAGGTGAGTACCAAAAAATCACGGATAATTACATATCTAAAAAGAAATTCAATCAATAGCATTGGACATGACTATCATACTATTGGGATATTTAATTGAATGGTACTAGTTTTGACTCCGGGTTCTCTTCTTGCGCGGTTGCTCTTATGTGCCACTAAGCTGACATCACCTAAATAATTTCTACGTTTTTAATGTCGACCTTTCTGTCAGCGAGCAACTAATATTAAGCGTCTCAAGTTCGCACTAAGCAGCCTCTTAACGAACTTGCGTATTCAGGATAATTCAGCCAGTTTCAAATTCGTGATAACTAACGAAAGTGAGCAAGAGCGCTACATTTTAGAATACAATACAACCCGTAGGTTGATAGCCAAAGCTAGACCTTTTGAGTTCGTAGGAAAACTGATGGCGAAGTACAAAAGTGATACCTTTTGTTCACTCTAAAACCTGAGCAAAATTAGCTTTAACTAAAGTATGTAAAACGGACACCTTTAAGTCAGCTCGTGTGAAAATCAGTTTGAATTATAGGCTGATTCTTAAGTAATCTATTTCCAGAAAAGTTAAAAATGACCGCAACTCAAAGCATGCTGAGCTAAGACATTATAGGTTCAATAGTGCCTGTCTGGCAGTATGATTTGTAACGGCTA
>Ga0209825_1001445_pt1 | contig 10047 bp, 11 predicted proteins | sample EN8Hudsemesocosm_FD_184631 | JGI IMG/M metagenome (GOLD analysis project Ga0209825, IMG submission 184631) | Methane-oxidizing microbial communities from mesocosms in the Hudson Canyon - EN8B Hudson Canyon (SPAdes) (version 2) | ecosystem: Environmental > Aquatic > Marine > Cold seeps | place...
ATGGAAATGTGGGAGCGGTGCTATTTCTAACCGTTTTATCATTCGTATCACCGTCTATCTTCTTTATGACAATTGCTGGTGGTGCGTTGATTGTATTAATCGCCGTGCAGTTTATTGAAGAACCTAAGGGTCATATGGTTGAAGTTCAAGAAGATGGTTCAGTCGAAATGATCGAACTCGATTAATTCTTACCCTTGTAATCATTCAAAGACACCGCTTACGTAGGATGAGCAGAATGAAATGCCTGCTTTTAGGCAGGTAGTGAAACCCATCAATACCGTGAAGATTGATGGGTTTCGCAAAAGAACGCTCTACCCATCCTACAAAATGTGTCATTTTTTGAGGGTGTATGAATGCTTACCACTCGAATACAAAATAAATTATGACCAGTATTAATGTTTTAGTCATCGAATACCTAGATAGCGATAAAACACTCGAAACTATCGTACGTAAACAAAACATACAAGTAGTCGCTATCTCACCTGAAAATCTTGATACTCAATTTATTGCTAGTACCCTAAAACCGGATGTGATGTTAATTAACTGCAGAAAAGTCACTGACCTTATGCTTCAGTTTGTAGCGGAGATTAATGAACTGTATGCCCGCCCTATTATTTTATTTTCTGATGATCCCGACACACAATCAGTCAATAAAGTGATTAAATCGGGTATCAGCGCTTATATTGTTAGCGGCTTAGAAAGTAATCGCATCAAAAGCATTATTGATATTGCCATTGCGCGTTTTACCGAGCAACAAAGCTTAAAAAATGAATTAGAAAAAACTAAGTCTAAATTAGAAGAGCGAAAACTTGTCGATCGCGCCAAAGGAATTTTAATTAAAACACGCAACTTCTCGGAAGATGAGGCTTATCACACCTTAAGAAAGTTAGCGATGGATAGAAATATTGCGATTGGAGAAATGGCTAAAAATGTCATTGCTATGTCTGAATTACTTACTTGATTAATACAGGAGCAGCAAACTATGTCCGAAACCCCTTTAGCATCTAATGAATTAGCGCATTGGTTCACCCAAAATACTGAAGCTAGGCTAAGGTTTTTATACGCTGAAGAGCAAGTACCTGCATTAATGGAACGCCTTATTAATCGCTTACAGCAAGAAACCATAAAAATTGATATTAGCGATATAGAATCACACTGGAGTGAAAAAGATATTATCTTAATCACTTATGGTGACAGTATTCAGCAACCGGGTGAAACGCCGCTACAAACCTTATATGAATTTTTGTCTTTACACCTAAAAAACAGTATTAATAGCGTCCATATTTTACCTTATTTCCCTTACAGCTCTGATGATGGATTTTCAGTGATCGACTATAAAACGGTTGATCCCGAATTAGGTACTTGGACAGATATTGAGCGCATTGATAAGGACTTCCACTTGATGACTGATCTGGTCATTAATCATGTTTCACGCGAAAACCTATGGTTTATTGACTATATCAGCCAGAAGAAGCCAGGCTGTGATTATTTCCTAGAACTCCCGCAAGAAACCGATGTTTCATTAGTCGTTCGTCCGCGTAGCTCAGCCGTTTTAACGCCAGTACATACACATGATGGCATTCGCCACGTATGGGCAACCTTTGGCGAAGATCAAATTGATGTCAACTTTGAAAACCCCGATGTGCTTTTTGAGTTTATTGATATTTTATTACTCTACATCGCGAAAGGATCACGCTTTATCCGCTTAGATGCGATTGCTTTTTTATGGAAGAAAGCGGGATCTCGCTGCATCAATCTACGTGAAACACATGAAGTAGTTAAGTTATTACGTGATATTGTTGATATGGTTGCACCTGGCACGGTTTTAATTACTGAAACTAATGTGCCTAATGGCGAAAATCTAAGTTATTTTGGTAATAGCGATGAAGCCCACATGGTGTATCAATTTACCTTACCCCCACTGCTACTGCATGCCTTGCACCATGGTAACGGCCATTTTTTAAGCCAGTGGGCAAAAGATATGCCTAGGGCTCCAAAAAACTGTACCTACTTAAACTTTATTGCTTCACACGATGGTATAGGCTTACGCCCAGCAGAAGGAATTCTACCGGAAGAAGAAGTTCAAACGCTAGTGGATGCCATGCACGAATATAATGGCTATGTCAGCATGCGCACTGACCAATTTGGCAAAGAATCACCGTATGAAATAAATATCGCTTTATTTGATGCACTCAAAGGCACACATCTAGGACTAGATCAGTATCAAATACAACGCTTTTTATGCGCACATACGATTATGATAGCTCTACAAGGAATCCCAGCTATATACATTCACAGTCTAACCGGCACCTTGAATGATCATCAAGGTGTTGAGACAACCGGCCGCACTCGCTCAATTAATAGACGTAAATGGCAGTATGATGAATTATTAGAGCAACTCAATAACCCAGCAGCAACACACGCGATTATTTTCCATGAACTCAAACGTTTATTACAAATACGCCGTAAGCAAACTGCATTTCATCCGAGTGCTTTACAAGAAACTGTCGAGTTAGGCACTGAGCTTTTTGCTTTCTGGCGTATCAGTCATAATCAAGAACAGCGCATTTTAACGATTAACAATTTAAGCCCAGAAATACAAGAAATTGAACTGCCATTGCACCCTGAGATTGAAGGATCAGGTGTATGGCGTGATTTAATTGAGCGCACGGCCTTAGCTAAGGACACACAAAAGATTAAACTTTACCCGTATCAATGTGTCTGGCTTGAAGCGTTAGATTAATCTGACTCACAATATGATGGCGCATTAGCAATGCACCATCATTGGCTATATTAATAGCTAAGTTACGCAGCTTTACTTAAAATCGCATTAAGTTAAACATACCCAGTGGGGCGCAGACTTTAGTCTGCTTTAAATGAAGGCTAAAGCCTTCGCCCCAAATATTGCCTGCTTTTTCAAACATAAGCTAAAGCCTTGAGTTTCCAGATAAAAACCTCTGCATTGTTACCTACTCTGCGTAACATCATTTATAAGTTACGCATTATCTTCTTCAACCGCATCTTTCAAGCGGTCTAGTACATCAGGAAGAGCACTAACCACCCGATTCCAACTTGGAATAAACGGCGTTTCACTTGGAAACTCTAAAAAATGATCGCCGGCATGGATAATATTCTGCGTGAATAATTCCACCGTTTTTTCTTCTTGATGACGATCAAAACTTAAGCCATTCATACAGGCATCGCTATAGAAAGCTTCAACCGCATCTAAGGCTTCACGAAAATACGCCGCTTTTAAAGTTCTAAAAATTTCCTTATTCAACACCACGCCTTCCGTCGCTAATTTACGAAAAATCGCTTTCGCAATATCGATGCTCATTTTTGATAAACCTGCATCAATATAATCAGCCGATAAGTCTTGGTGTTTATGGTCATACGCATCAGCAATTTCTACTTGGCAGATATGTTTGCGCGATTGATTTCTATACATTTCAGATAAAACACCGATTTCTAAACCCCAATCGCTAGGGATTCTGATTTCTTTAATGGTATCCATGCGCGTTGCAAACTCACCCGACAAAGCATAACGAAAACTATCTAAGTATTCCAAATACTCCAGAGGGCCGAGCACTTTTTTAAGTGCTCTTAATAACGGTGTCACCAACAAACGACACACACGACCATTAATTTTATTGTCCGCCATGCGGTAATAATAGCCTTTGCAAAATTCAAAATTAAATGCCGGATTAGCAACCGGGTAAAACAAGTTGGCCAATAATTGGCGGTCATAAGTCAAAATATCGCAATCATGCAGGGCGACTGCTTCTGAACGCCCTGATGCAATCGCATAACCATAGCAATACCAAACATTACGCCCTTTACCTTGCTCTTTAGGGGCAATGCCTTTTTCAAGTAACTGGGTATGTAATTTGCGTAATCTTGGGCCATCATTCCATAAAATACGTTTATGTTGTGGCAAGCCACTAAAAAACTCACGGGCATGTGCAAATTCATCAGCATTCGCATTATCTAAACCAATAATAATTTCATTTAAATAAGAAACTTTACTAATTTCCTCAACAATCGGCTTTAATGCGGGCCCCGTTAATTCCGAAAATAAGGAGGGTAAAACCAAGCCCATAGGTCGTTGCTTTGCAAATTCTTGCAACTCACTTTCCATCTCAGTTAAACGGTTTTTATTTAAACGATGTAACGTTGTAATTGTGCCATTCTGAAAAAAATCACTCATTACCTTCTCCTATGTTTAATCTATCAAAAAACTGATCAATCACTTCCTGCCAACCTAATGGCGCAACATTTTGCGAATAAATAGTCTTTGCAGAGTCTTTATTCAGTTGCAGATGAGACCCATCATTTCGCCGTATAACACCTGAAAAATCAGCGCTTTCCAACATTTTAGAATCATTTTGACTATCACCCAATGCAATAGTCTGCATATCTTGTTCGTTTTCTGCTTTAAACTTGCTTACTATCCATGCCATGGCTAGACTTTTATCGTTCTCACCCATCACATGTAAAAACCGCCCGCCTTGTATCAGTTGCAATCCTTCTTTATTCAATGCTTGTTCAAATACACGTAAATTCTCCTCACTATCTAGCCACTTTATTGGCTCACTCGCTACACGCTGTTTGGCATTAATAGCTTGCGATTCATTAAGCCCTGTCTCCAACATAAGTGCTTCAACAGAATAATCTGAAAACCCTTTAAATAAAAAACCTTGCTGTTCACGTACATCATGAATAACGTTTAAAATAGACGCGATCGGTACGCCTAAGATAATTTGTTGCATGCTATTGTCAAAGCCTTCAACATTACCTTGTGGAAAAAAAACCGCCGCACCATTTTCCACCGAAAATGCCCAGTTATTGTGCATCTCTCTACGTAAATCCTTTATTTCAGAATAGGTTTTACTAGAGCTAATAATTAGTGGCACGCCGGCTAGCTTGATTTTTTTCAATGCAGACAATGCTAAATCAAAACTATAAGTACTGCTATCTAATAAAGTACCATCTAAATCTGTGAAAATTAGCCATTTTGGCATTTTATGCCCCCTCAATATTTTGTAGCTCTATATTTAATGCATGCGTAGAAATCAACAGCTCCCACATTGAAACCAACAAAGAAAGCACAATTAACAACATACCCGTACCAAAAGCATAGGTTGCATATATCGGTTGCCCAATAAACACCAACCCCATTGTTAATACGCAGGAAATAATACCCATGACAGAAAAAAGTTGCATCGCAATAATTAACTTGATTCGCCGTCTTAAACTATCCACTTGTTTTTTAAGAAAATAACTTTGCGTTTTATTATATAAACTATGCAATTCTCTAGTCCGCTTAACAATCGCCAAATACCGATTCGCATAAGCGAGAAATAACACGGATATAGCAGGAAATAACAAAGCGGGCGTGGTAATAGTGATATCCATTAGATTCCTAGGTGAATATTTAAACAAGTATCATTCAACTTTAAGCTGCTTAATTTTTCAGATAAAGCATTCAGTATTAATAAAGCAGTATTCACGCCAACTATTAAGCTCTGAAGAAATGATTAAATTTAAGAAAATACTTGTGTGTTTAAATTTTCAATCGAATCTTGTATCTGCCCTCCATTGTTTGAGAAAATAATCCTGAAACTAGAGGCTTATCAATGATTGACACAATAGACCTTAGTAGATAAACTCAGTAGAAACTGTAAAGTTATTTTGCCTGATTCCCCCTAATCTAAAATTCTACAAAACATTTGCCTTGTTATTGTAAAAATAGAGCTGATTTGAGCTTTTATTGTGATATTAAGGAAATGAGAGTTGATATTGGGATGGTGGGGCAAGGTTACTTTGGAAGTAATAGTTATTGAGGATCTGTCGCATGGCTCCAGAACCTAAATAACTAAGCGTTCGACAGGCTAATTTTCCTTGGTAATAATCCGCGTTCCCGCTACCATTACCAAGGAAAATTAGCCTGTCACCGCGGTGTTAGCTTAACAAATAAAAGGAAGTAAATTATGACCAAACAAGTAACAGCACTATTTTTAACCATTGCATCAATTAGTGTACTATTTGTTTCAATGTCTGTTCCAGTCCTTGCATCATATGATTGTGGTAATTTAAAAGGTTGTGAAAAGAAATTTTGCGAAATAGAAAGACAGCTTAAGGTTGCTCAGGAAAAAGGGAATAAAGGTAAAGCAAATGGATTAACAAGATCATTGGAAAATGCAAAAGAGCATTGTACTAATAAAGGTCTCAAGGAAGATTTAGTTGAAGAGATAGAAAAAGCTAATAACGAGATTGTAGAATATGAATCTGATCTCAAGGAAGCTAAAGAATACGGAAAAAAAGATAAAGTTCGTAAATACCAAAAAAAAATTGAAGAAGAGAAAAACAAGATAAAACATCTTGAAGATGAACTGTCCAACTTAGATTAAAGAAAGCTAACCAAAATATGCACATGGACAGAGATATAGGCGTTAGGTGTTTTATGCGTCCTGCTTCTAACTTTAATTTAAAGGGCGAAGAAAATCTAGGCGCGCCACCACGTGGCTCGCCTAAAGATTTTGGGACTCCTGTCGCAAAAATCGATTCGCCACGCGGCGAATCAATAATGCCCCAGTCCGCCCTGCGTCCGGATCAACTACGCACAAAAGCTGCTTCGTTAACCCTACCTCAAATGGCTCTACGGCTCTTCGGATATCAAGGGGGTCAGCCAGCTTGATTTGGAAGATTTATTTTGAATAAAATATCATAACAATCACATGCACTCGGACAAAATAAAGCTGTGCTGCTACGCTTAGCATATTTATTTTGTCCGAGTGCATGTGAGGCGTTATGCTTTAAAAAAATAGCATCTTGCATGATAGTTCACTTATAAGTTAACATCATTCTAATGAGAGAAATATTATTTTACAAAACCAAATCTGGTGAATGCCCCGTTGAAGTTTTTTTAAATAGCTTAGATAGCAAACAAGCCCAAAAAGTAACTTGGGTCATGCAAGTAGTTGAGGAATTAGAGAAAGTCCCAACAACATATTTAAAGAAATTAACAAACACTGATGATATATGGGAAATTCGAGTTCAAATCGGCGGTAATATTTTTAGGTTTCTAGGATTTTTTAATAAGGGAAATTTCATTGTGTTAACAAATGGGTTTCAAAAGAAAACACAAAAAACACCTAAATCTGAAATTCTTCTCTCAGAGCAAAGAAAGCAAGATTATCTAGAGAGGAATAGATTATGAGTGATTTAAAAACATATATCTCAGAAAGAAAAGAACAAGATGAAGTTTTTTCATTAAATTTTGATGAAGGTTATCAAGCCTTTAAAATCGGAGTATTGCTGAAAGAAGCAAGAGAAAGTGCTGGGATAACTCAGGAAGAATTAGCTTTCCGTCTAAGTACACAAAAATCAGCAATTTCAAGAATAGAAAACCATGCCGAAGATGTAAAGCTTTCAACTATTGAAAAATTTGCCAGTTCTTTGGGGAAAAATGTTGAAATTCGTATATATTAAAAATAAAAGCATAACCAGTGCTTCCAGTTGATGAATATCAAGCGGTCAACCAGCTTGATTTATACCCATAATCATCAAGTTGCAGTTTTTTCAACCGTCACCCCCGCATGCTTTTAGCGCGGATCTGCTTAAAACACGAGACTCCCGCTAAAAGCATGCGGGAGTAACGAGAAGTGGGATTTCTGCACTTTCATGTAGCTTGGAGACATTCTCTACATAAAGTACCTTATACTCAGCTGAATTAGTGGATGATATTGCATTTCCCTATAATCTGTTTGGCCTTTAAATTGCAATCTGCACTAAAAGTATTCTGTTTTCTCAGATTTATCAAAGCATCATAATAATTGTTCCATGCCTCTTTCTCATCGGAGAATCGTTTTTTCAAATTCATCGTTTCGCTTTCTACTTCCTCCAGAGTTTTTGTCAGTCTCTTAGATGCCATTTCCACGAATTTCACGCCCGCTGCTGAACTTTTTTCGAATTCGACCAAAGCCTCCAAAGCCATACGCAAGGTGACAACAGTGATAGGATACTGCGAAATAAATCCGCCAGTGAAAGGACCGGTCAACTCTTTTGTTTTTCCAGCTTCGCTCTCTAAGGCTTTTGCATAATAACTGAAGATGAGGATGCGCACATAATCGCCCACCACCTTACCCAAGTGAGCGGCCTTAATTGCTTCCTGAGCAAAGGCCTGCTTATCATGCCGCATAATAAGGCCATCTTTGTGCGCATATCTGAGCTTATAGTCTGTATCATTGTAGAGCGTAGAAAGGATATATGCCTGATCTTCTGCTCTGCCGACAAAAGTGGGTGTGAACGGTCTATGCTTCATCAAGCTATTCACAAGTATGCCATTGGTTCCGCCAGTGACATGTATGCGTTGAATGGCATAATGTTCGCCATCCAGTTTCTCACCGGCCTGATAGCGGGTCATCATTTCCGCCTGGGTCGATAAAGCCTGAGGCAAAGCGCTATAAAAAGCCATTTCGCTCAACTTTCTTTCACCCTGAGGAAAACGTACATCCGGCGTAAAGAGCCCCTGCTCAATATCACTCTGATTGACCAATGCACCGGCCAGCATTCCAAACTCAACTTTTTCACCATTTACATCAGTACCAAGTGCCCCCCAAAGCGGCGTGCTCAAATGTTCGAAAGCAGACTTACCCGTTTGCTCTACTAATTCTCTCTGAGGAAATATCTGGTCTACATCAATTTTGAAAGTGGCTTTAATATTTTTATCATAAACGGTACTCCAAAGAGCCGCGATGGCTTTTAAAAAACTATAATGTCTTCCATATTCTCCATCGACACCGAAAACCTGATGCAAGAGATTCTTTTCTTTTTCGCTTAGATTATCAAGCGACGGGGTAATCACTTCATTAATAAGCGCCTCGGTGTCTGAATCGGTAAAGATAAAAATATTTAGATGCTTAATGCCTTTTACTTTCGCAAGTTCCCCCTCTAAATACTCCTTTACTATCTCTTTTAATCCCGAATGTGTCACAGAGACAGAGAGGGCCAGAGTGACTCGGTCATCTTGTGCTATAGTCCCTCTATTTTTTTCGAATTCTACGGCTTCATTTAATCCCACTATGCCATAGATTGCTTCATTCTTTGCAGTACTGACCCCGATTTGTATAGGGTGATCATACCAATAGAGCTGTCCCTCATGTTGAATTTCCAGCAGTTTGTCTCTAACATTTTCGGATAAATCAAGCTGGTTAATATCAGTATTTTCTGCAGGCAGAGTGACAAGAATATTAGAGGTAAAGAGAATTTCTTTCGCGGGGTTTTTAATGGGATGCTCATTAAGCTGATCAATTTTTATCTCTCTTTTTTGCCGCAACTCGCCAACCTTGCTTTGCTCATTACCAATAATTCCGCAGGCTTCCGGAAACAGAATTTGCCAAATTTTTTCTTGACTCTTTCCTGCGTCCTGAGCATTCGAAGTCAGTTGGCTTTTTATTTTATCGATGCTCTCTTGACCTATCTCATGATGAATAGCCTCTATGCCTTTTAGATAAAATCTGGCAACTTGCTGCCACTCATGTTCATTTGCCTTACTTCTTAAAAATTCCAATGCTGTTGTTTCTCCTGCTAGGGCTTTTAAGAAAGACGCATTCATCGCTCTAACAACATCTGCTTGCATATCAAAATCTAACAAACCTAAGATCTTATTGGTCAATTTTTTCATATTAATAGTAAATTAAATGGGTAGGTGGTGGTTGGAATATACAATCTATAAGACGATTGCATGCAGGCACACAAGGTTTATAAATCATGCAAGTAAAACCAATCGAGTCGGACTCGCTTGAGTCGGACTTATTTTTATCTCAGTTCAAAGTCCCTGTTTGATTACTGAAGAAATGATTAAATTGAAGAAAACACTCGTCGTTTTAATTTTCAATCGAGCCTGACACTTTTCAGCGATTACTCTTTATTTTTAATCAACAATACTTCAGCTTTGCTTCCTAAATACACATACACTCCAAGCGCGAGCAATAAAAATCCGGAAGATAGCATTACCCACACCGCATCTAAAATATGTTCTCCGCC
>Ga0209825_1001447_pt1 | contig 10035 bp, 14 predicted proteins | sample EN8Hudsemesocosm_FD_184631 | JGI IMG/M metagenome (GOLD analysis project Ga0209825, IMG submission 184631) | Methane-oxidizing microbial communities from mesocosms in the Hudson Canyon - EN8B Hudson Canyon (SPAdes) (version 2) | ecosystem: Environmental > Aquatic > Marine > Cold seeps | place...
AAGAAAGTGCGTCATTGGCAGTCTCATTTGTCTAGCCAGATTACGCCTTATGCGGGTGAGCTCGCGTGGCAGACCTATCAAGATGATAAAAAGTCAGTCTTTCGAACCGCCTGCTTTGCTAACAATGAATTACAGGCCGTGTTGTTAGTGAGCCCGCACAGTCAATTGCCAGAGCGTAGCTGGATCAGCTCATTGTTTTTGACCGAGCGTGAGGCTGTGTTAAGCATGGATGAGCGCATGGCTTTGTTAACCGGTAAGCCGCCACTCGGCACGCCTGATATAGGTAAAATTGTATGTGCGTGCTTTAACGTCGGTGAAAAAACGATTTTATCCGCCATTAAAGAAGGAAAACTGACCACGCCGCAAGATGTAGGGCGCTGTTGTAAAGCGGGTACGAATTGCGGCTCGTGTGTGCCCGAAATTAAAGCGCTATTAGGCGTTTAATTAATATCTACATAAATTGGTGTCGTAGAGTAGTGGGTCAACCGCAATGGCCGCAGCGTACTTCCTCGAATACGGCATCAAGATCAGCCTCTTCCTGTACAAAGTCCAAAACGATGCGTAAAGCCTTACCTTCATCGTCGATACTATATTTCTCAGTCATCTGTTTTAACCAAGTAATTTGGTCATTATTGAGTTCGACTGAATAGCTGGTTTTAATGCCGCCCATTTCGTATCTCCTGGTATTGTTCTATCAGCTTAGGTATAAATATTGTGTGTTTTTTGTACAATTAGTATGAGCCTAATCGTATAAAATGCAAATAGATGCCTATGAGAAATTTATTCATTATCGATGTTGATATTTGAGAGAACATACAACTATATTGATCAGCTCGGTTTACCGCCTGACGCTTGTGACATCAATACGTTCATCCCCAGCCACCTACCTTGACGAAGTGATATCTAAAGTAGGTTGGGGTGAGGTCACACGAACCCCAACAAAGCTTGAAGAGATGCACCCCGTTCACTATAAGTGACAATCTGTTGTAACCCTCACGATTTAGTCCAGATTCCAGCCCTAAAATAGCTGGCTGTTGTTCTGTTTTCTTCTTACACTCGTTTGCGAAAGTAATTAAAACTCAGGAATAGAGCGCCAGTGGCGGTATATTTCCTAGAACTATTTTGTTATTTATCAATATGTTATAGGATGTTTGTGCATTCTAAATAGATGTTTTTTAGACCAGAAATAGACCGCCTATGGGGGTACTATTTTTCGTGATATGAAAATGATGTTGACGTAAGTTACTGAATACAATATCTTTTTGTTTATTGAAAGTGAGCTTCGTCAGAAATAGATCCCAAAAGGATATGACGAAACAATCGTTAGAATACGCTGTTAAATGTATAAGGAGTAATCGTGGCGTTTGATATGTACCTCGATGATGAAAGAGCGTATATCGATCATCACGAAGAAGGAATTTTTAGCTTAATAAACGAGGATGAAAAATGCCCTCGGTTAAACTGGATTTGGCAAGAGTTTTACGATAGCCCAGTTATTGAACCAAATGTAGCCAATGAACTTGTTCACGAACTAATTGCTGTACGGTGCTTAATACCAAGAGAGCAAAGGCATTTGGTTTTGTTAATAGATCGCTTGTTGCCATTTTTTAGTAAGGGTTTCGTAGCAAGCAAATCAATTAGGTGTTCAGGTGACTGAGTATAAAGCAAAAACATTTAACCAGGCCAACCAACGGACTCCGCAAACTGTCACGCATTTTGTGCCAAAATGCCCGCCAGCTTGCTTCGCGCGTTGTTGGCGGCGTTAGGCGCATGAAATGAACATTGATGAACTCGTTAATTCCATTCAAGAAAACGAACTTCGTAATCAGTTAACTCAGTGGGTTAACGAATGGAAAAGTGATGACTCAGATGTACTGCTACTATCAGAAATTATCTTAAAGTGGCATGGTAATGTATGGTTTAAAGACAGTAGTGAATCCAATGAATTTTTAAATCAGTTTAATGCGTTCAAGCTCAATGCAATTACTGGTTTAGGTGGGTTAACTCTCAACGAGCGTCTCTATTTTTTCGGGTTATTCGAGCAATGGGACAGTGCAAATGAAACTGAGCAAAATAAATTACGGCGCAAGTTGCAAGCAAATGCCTAACAAGTTTAGCCAGCATCGCCACAGCAAAAACACGCTGTGTCTGGACCTCACTTCGTTCGGCCGCTGCTAAAGGCGTTATGTGAATAGAGTGATCGAATGAAAGACTGTACTCCTTACAATATGGCCTTTGCATGCTTTGAATGTTGTAAATCATTTAAGCGAGAGTTTGTTTTAACTGAAGGTGTACCGTTAGAGCTTAAATGTCCTAACTGTGGCGGCTCTTCATATAATTTTGGTCGTCACTTTAAAACACCGAAAAAAACAGATTCCAAGCAATGGAAAAAAGTTAAATTTCTTTTTGATCACGGTTTTAGGTTTCAGAAAATCAGAGTCGGTAGCGGAGATAAGGATACTATTCCTTACCCTGATACTTTAGAACAGGCAAAGGAATTTGTAATTAAGTACAAGGGCTTTGCAATAAACTATGAAGTCCAATAATCACATAACAAAACGCACCAACGGATTCCGTAATGTGTCGCGGTTTTTGCAAAGAAACGCAAAAAACCCCGCCAAATTACTCCACCGTTGTGCTTGGCGTTAGGCTCAAAACCAAAAATTGATTCGTTACCCTATGAAAGTAAAAGAATTTTTCTTAATCATTTACCCTCTATTCTATATTTTGTCTTGTGCTTTTTTTGCTATAGGCGTTTTTTATAGTTGCTTAGATGCATTTTTAGGAAATGAAATAAACTATCGTGGACTATTAGCAATTGTTCTAATTATATTATTTTGGTCTTTTATTTCATTCAAAGCTGAGGCTTTATGGTGGCAAACATTCCTTGGAGCTCTTCTATCTTCATCAGCAATACTGGCTATCATGTTATTTCTATTCTCACTTGTGCTTTTTAGAAATTTATTATCTCCAGACCGTTACCAAGTTGAAATTATGTATATTCTTTTATTGTGCGGTATTAGTGTATTTTTATATTTTGGATCTAATAAAATATCAAAGTCTAAGTTACTTAAATAATAACCCCACTTTAGGTAACTAAATGCCTAACCAAAACCAGCAATCGGAATTGGGTAAACTGTCAGCTTTTTTGAAAAACACTCAAAAAAGCCGCCAATTCACCCAATCCGTTGTGGTTGGCGTTAGGCAAATCACAAGCAAGGAGAAGCAAATTTGAATTTAATCCTAAGATTTATACCCTTTTTTATTGGAGCTGGTATAGCTTACTTTGTTACAACAAACATAATGGGTTTTGATAAAACGATTAAGTTTATTATTACTTCAATAACCATGTTGTTACTGTGTTATTTTTTTGTTGCCTACAACATATGGATGATGAAGAGAACAGGTGAATTGTCCGAAACAAAGGTTTTAGCTCCAAATCATTTAGGTCATATAGTTAATTTTATTGGGGCTCTATGTTTAGGTTATGCTTTTATAGAAAACAATAAAGTACTAATCTTAGTCTCACTTGGTTTAGTTGTTTACGCCGATACTCTTTTAACCAAAACTAAACTAATAAGCGTTAAACGCCATCAGTCTAGTTTGAATAAAGTTGTAGACCCAAAAGAAGAAGCTCTTATGCGGGCTATTAACAATCAAAAAAACGAAGACCCGCTCGTGGGGTTAAAAATTGGAAGTAATGAAATAATTCAAAGACTTCTTGCGGCTTTAAAAAATGACAAAGGTGTACATGTAGAATCGTTGCTTGCAATTATTGGCTCGTTGGCTGGATATTCATGTCATGCAGCGTGCAGAGAAGAATTAGTTGCCTCAACTAAAATGACAGAAAAAGAAGCATTTAAAATTGTTAGCTGTAAAGATGGCAAAAACTATTATTTCGGTGATTTGCCTAATAAGCCCCTAGCTGAAGATAAATATTCTGTATGGTCTCTGGTTGCAGGAACTACTCAACATCTCGGTGGTGAGTTATATGATATCAAGTCTACTTTTTCTAATAGTATTGGTGCCATGGGTAGTGAGTATTTTGGCATTCCTCAAGTACCTGAGCAACACAGACCTAACGATACTCCTTTGAACTACGTTAAAAGCCTTTGGCCTTCGCTGTTACCCATACTTGATAAGTTTTGCGCGCGTCCGATGGAGCGTCCAATTTTACTCGGTTTAGTTGCGCAAAAAGCAATTGAAATGGGCAAAGAAGTTATACCTCCCGCTGTCGCTGCAAAGCTAGTTATGGAGTGCGCTGTACCAATGTCTAAAATTGGTCCCGAATGGCTAGCCTAACAAGTGCATCTTGCAAGGACTTGGGTAAACTGTCACCTTTTTCGCGCTGCGCAGCAAAAAAGCCGCCAGTTCACCCAAGCCGCAAATGCAGGCGTTACATGTTCTAAGGAGAGAGTTTTTGCTAGCTGCAGAAAACACACTTTTATGGGTTAGTTTGGGTTTAGCCCCTTTAATGTTATGGATGTTTTTTGCTTTTTGGTATCGTGGTCAATTAGTTCGAGGTAAGCTCCTAGAGCTGTTTTCTCACCAAGCTACTTTACTTAGCGAAACAATTCGAAAATCATCACTTTGTGATCTACAAAAAGTGGGTAGTATAAACTGTTATACTCAACCAACTGATAATATCGCTGTTTTTGTATTTCGGTTTTGGACTCCGGTAGGTACTCGGTTTAAATTCTGGTTGGGGGTTGAGTTAATTGGGGCAAATATCAACTTAAATTACCCTCCTGGCGTTTACGGTTCAGGTTGTGCCGTCGAACTATATACTGATAATCCTTGGTGCAATAACGACAAAAAAGCACATAAGCTTGCAAGCCTAAATGCAAACCTTGATGTTCCAGCAGGCTTTGAGTTCGTAGAAATAACTGAAAGTAGTGTATTTGTTTTCTATAAAGTAAGAGACTTTGTTGGTTATAAACCAATGGAGGAGGTAAACGCATGGCTAAAAAACATGTAACCAACCAATCAAGTACGCTCCCTTCGGTCGCCGGATGCTCGTTCCTCGCACCGCTTATTCGGGGCGTTAAATGTCCAAAGGGTTCTCATGTTTGAACTTAGTATCGAAAATGATAATAGAATTTTAGTTCGTGAGAATGGTAAAGAGCATTCTATTCCAATGGCATTGAGTTATTGGAATACTAATGATCTTCTACTGCACTGGGCCTACGAGACATACGAATTATTAGATGGTTATGGTTTAAAGTTTTTATTCACAGGTATGATTCAGCCTCAATCTCTAGACTATGTAAGGGCATTTAGAGTGGTTCGTACGCGAAACTATATTCATTTTGATGACGTTCTTATTCAGTCACCTTGGCGTGTTAATTCTTGGAACCCAAAAGACATTATTGATTATCTATCATCAAGTAGTTTCCAAATTGTATATGACTATCAATTTGGTTTAGAAGGTAGGCTCCCCGAGTTCACGATAAGTGTGGAAGAGCTAGAGAAATGGCATCATGGTAAACTTGAAGCCTCAATACCCGAAGGGTATCGTTCAGAGTATGAGCTATCATCCAATGCAAAAAGCATTTAACCAGGCCAAGCAACGGACTTCGCAAACTGTCACGCATTTTGTACCAAAATGCCCGCCAGCTTGCTACGCGCGTTGTTGGCGGCGTTATGAGTCTTTATGGGTAATGTAACTTCCGAATTAATAGGCGAACTCAAAGAGTTGATAATCTTCCTTGAGAAAGAAAGCCAAGATCACTGGTGTGAATGGTTTACGAGGTGCCTTTCAATGATAGAAAATAGTGATTATCAAGGCGTAGAGAGAGTCCTTGGTGCTTATGGTGGTATGGGCTCTTTCAATGATTTAGTGCTTACTAAAAAACTAGATAATGGTAACTACTCTATGCAGCCAGAAGCTAATAACTACTTGGATAAACTTCGAAATAGTATTGCTGAAAAAGCTAATTACATTAAAAATAATCATGAAATCAACTCATAACAAGAATATTAATGATCGCCAGCAGAGCTGGCTGGACGCGCAAAAAGCCGCGCGCCCATTATATTGGCGTTGGTATGACTCCCCACGTCAAGATAAACGTACAAATTCCTGCCGATTGCACGGCCAGAGCTTTTCTTTTTAACTAACTTCTCTTAAGTTAGGAAGTGCTAGCGCATCAGATGAGGCAGATAATTTCGACGGTTATCATGCTGGTATTCGTGGGTTGCTCTTCTTTCAAAGAACCTATCCGACCTTACTTTTTACGTCGTGGTGTCTGTCTTCAGTCTATGCTCGTGGATCAATGCGGTGTTCTGCATTGCCTACCTAACGCCGTCGGTGATTACACCACACCCGTTGCCTGATCCAACGCACTAACACTAAACTCATTAAGCTGGTACTCGTGATAAACGTGTTCTGGGGTCGATTCTCGGTAAAACGACCTCTCGTGAAATCGACCAGACAAAAGCAATCATTTCTCTAGCGATTGCTGTGATAACCACATTGCGAGGTTTACCTCGCATCATTAATCGTTGATAGCGACGACATAACCGTAGTTGCGCTTCCCATGCTTTATCAATAATTGCTTTGGGTAGCCCTTCCTGTCGGAGCTGCATTTCCTTTGAAATCTTAGCGGTATGGCGATAACTATGAGCACCTTCGATTAAGAGTCGCCTTGCGCGTCCATTCCCGCATTTAGTAATCGCACCAAGTCTCCGGGTGTTGCCGCTTGAGTGTTCACTCGGTGTTAAACCGACATATTTCATTAACTTTCTGGGACTATCAAATCGACTTAAATCGCCAAGCTCAGCAATCATACCGGTAGCGATTAATAAGCGTATACCGCGCATAGCTTGAATGGCTTTAACTACAGGGTAATAGCGCCATTGTTTTACTTGATGGGTGAGTTCGTTGTCGAGCCGTTTTAATCGCGTCATACGTTCGCTGATGGTTTGAATCATCTCTTGTAAAACAATTTGCTGGCAAGGGTGGGGTAATACGATCTCGGTCAGCCAACGTAAATGTTTAAGTGACCAACTATCGGAGCCGGTATAACGAATATTGTTTCTGAGGAACATCGATTTGAGCTGATGCTTTGCATCATTCAAATCACGCATAGCGACTTCTCGTGCACGAGATAAATCACGTACGGCTTCATCTTCGGGTTCAGGTACATAAATAGGATCAAGGTCATTGTTCTTTAATAAACGAGTCAAATTTTGAGCATCACGTTTATCTGTTTTAACCCGATCTCCTGGTTTTTTGGGAATAAGAGAGGGCGCCACTAAAAAACAACAATGGCCTAGGCTTGTGAGTAATCGATAGATCCAATAACCACAAGGCCCCGCTTCATAAACAAAGTGAAGCGTGGCATGCGGGTATTTAGATTGAAGTTGCCGAGCAAGTTTTACAAAGCCCGTTTTGGTGGTTTGAATACGTCCTAGATCATTAACTTCCGCGGTACGATGATCAAGGGTATATGAAACTTGAGTTTGTTCTTTGTGAGTATCTAATCCGATGAATAGTATGTTATCTTTTTGCATGGTGCTGGCCTCCAATTTATAGCGTAAGAAACTATATTATGGCTCTGGCTTTGCTAACCCACGAGAATTTGAGGTCAGCACTCTAGTGGGAGTCATTATGTCTAGCTTCAAATAAGGAAAGTTGAGCATGGAGAAGAAGCACTACTTATTTAGAGATCATGGCATGATTATGTTCAGTAGTTTCTCCGATGATCAAGAGCTGTACTGGTTGTCTTTTCTGAGTGGAGGCCACGTTGATTGGACTTACTATATTCAAGTAACTTCGTCAGAGTTCTTCGATGTTTGGCGCGGCATAGCGACTCTCAGAGATCTACATAAGAAATACTCTAATGTTCGTATGTACGCAGCTGATTCTACTGCAATAGAAAATAGGTATAATTTAAGGCCAGCAATCGAATTGCATAATATGCCTAAAGCAATGGAACAAATGCACTTCAAATCTGAGGTGCCAAATGAAAGCTAACAAGTTTAGCCAGCATCGCCCCAGCAAAAAGACGCTGGGGCTGGACCTCGCTGCGCTCGGCCGCTGCTAAAGGCGTTAACTATCAAGAGTAAATCATGGAACAAAATAGATTTTTTATTTGGACATCACGGGTAACATCAATTCTATTCCTATTATTAGTTGTTATCGCTATTGGATTTATGGTCTACGGGATTTTAGAAAGCAATAAATGGGGTCAGAAAAATACTGTTGAAGTGATTGGTGAGCAGTCTGAAGATGAGAAAATTGAAGACTTAAGATTAGGCAATATAAACAAGGTATGCGGTAAAGACATACAATATGTGAAATTAAATTCCTGAAGAAAATCTAAAGGCTTTTCTTCAGGTGGCTATGGAGTAGCTACAAGGAATATTGTGTTCTTTGTTGGGCCAGAGATGGAATCGCATTGGTTATTTGAAACGAACAAATATCATATCAGTAAAGTAGACCAACTTAAAAAAGAAGCTGATAACTGCAAGAATATGGAAACTGTATCAATCTACTATGAAGTCATTAAAAGTGATACGAATCAGGATGGAGAGCTAAATTCAGAAGATGATGTAACAATATCTTTAACTTCGCCAGATGGATTAAATTACTTAGAATTAGATACATCGGTAACTGCAGTCATTGATCACAGTATTGATAGTAATGCTTCTATTTTAACAGTGTTGGTACAGAAAGATTCTTCAATTCTTATGAAGAAATTCTCTCTTAAAAACAACCAAAGAATATCTGAAAAAGAGGTTTCGAGAATTGGCAAAAAGTTATAACAAGGCAGTGTTGCGGAACTCAAGTTTCAGCAAGTAGGGTGGGCAGTTAAACTAAGTTTAGTGAGCTCAATAGGCTTCCGTAGTTTTACCGTTGGGCCATAGTATTATTGTTCGGATTTCAGTCTAAAAAGTCACATTATTCCGCACGGTTTGTGCTTCAAGTTTAGTAAGCTATCTAGAAATTCGGCAGAATATAAACCAAACAATGAATGGTCATTAGGCTCAGTAAGTCTAAAGACTACAAATTAAATATTAAAGTCAACGACATAGTGATTAACATAAGTACAACCACCAACATCGCTAGCCTTAATAATTGTTTAACGGACCGGCAGCAAGGGTCCGTTAAACATACTGTTAGCTGCAACAAACTATAGTAAACAGGAGTATTAAATGAGAAATATTGGAATCCTTTTAATGTTACTTTCATTCACTGTGCACGCAGATGATATGGAATGGCTAAAAATTACAGCAGGAGCAAATACGGCGTCAGGAGTGGCAACATATATAGGCAAGGTAGATAGCAATGAAATTAAACAAATTGCTATGGGCCTTGAACCTCCAACATTTATCAAAATTTCAAATTTGACCATATTGGATCAAAACGGGAATTTAAAAAAGTCGAGTGAATTTATTTGGGGTGGCTCAGGTAAATATGTAAATGGTGATGAACTTTATATTCGTGTCCTCAATATCATTGATATGCAATCATTAACTGAGCAAATTACAGAAGAATTAGAGAACTATTCTAAAAATGATCACAGCTAACCAGTTTAGCAGCGAGGTCCAGCCCCAGCAAAAATACGCTGGGGCTGGACCTCGCTGCTAAAAGCGTTGGTATATTTGAATACAGCGAAATATGTTATAACCGCAAGAGAAGACATTCGGCAAACGACAATATCAGTCCTGTTGCGTTTGAAGAAATGGCTGCATAATTAGAGTGTCTATTTTTTTGTGGGGAACACCAACACACAAGGAGATTTATGAGCTACGAAATTAAATTTGATCAGAGCTTGGAAATTGTATCGGTTAAGTATATAGGCTCAGTTTCATTGGGAGATCGGCTGAAAGCAGTCAGTGACGTATGTGTATCTTACTCACATTTAGATCCCTTACGCCTATTGATAGATGTTATAGGCCTTGAAATGGATCTATCGCATAAAGAACAAAAATATTTTGCTGGGCATTTAGCAACAAACAAAAGTCTCGCAAATGCGAAGGTAGCAGTACTTCATGAGAAAGATAATAATCCCAATATTGTAATTGATACAT
>Ga0209825_1001453_pt1 | contig 9999 bp, 10 predicted proteins | sample EN8Hudsemesocosm_FD_184631 | JGI IMG/M metagenome (GOLD analysis project Ga0209825, IMG submission 184631) | Methane-oxidizing microbial communities from mesocosms in the Hudson Canyon - EN8B Hudson Canyon (SPAdes) (version 2) | ecosystem: Environmental > Aquatic > Marine > Cold seeps | place...
AGTACCCGCTGTCACGCATCATTTTACTAGCAAAGTGGTGTGTCAATGCTATTATGGGCACAAATCATGTAATCTTATAGGCTCTTTTGAGTTTCAAGTGGGTAGCCAGTAAGGATTTACTTTAGAAAATTCTATTTTACCTGTCTGTCAGAGTCTATAAACCCTTCCAAGATTATTAGATCCTGACAGCTATATTAAAAAAATTAAAACTATGAAAATTTGGGTTGATGCTGATGCTTGTCCTGTGGTGCTTCGGGACATATTACACCGCGCTGCTGAGCGCACAGAAACCGTGGTGACTTTTGTGGCTAATCAGTTTCTGCGTACACCTCCTTCGAAATATATCAAATTTATCCAAGTTTCACGGGGCTTTGATGTCGCAGATAATGAAATCGTTAATCGCTTAGAAGCGGATGATTTGGTAATTACTGGGGACATTCCCTTGGCGGCTGAAGTGATTGAGAAAGGTGGATTGGCTTTAAATCATCGGGGTGAATTTTATACACCTGAAAACATTCGCGAGGCACTCAATATGCGTGATTTTATGGATAGTTTGCGCTCGAGTGGTGTTGAGACTGGCGGGCAATCTGCGCTTAATCAGAGTGATCGGCAGGCTTTTGCGAATCAGTTGAATAAGTGTTTAGACAATAGCTAACATCAAGTAGCCCATATGGAGCTTGCGCAATACGGGGATTCGATGTGCTGTTTATCCCGTATTACGTACCTCCATACGAGCTACGATATGCTATAACGTTATTAAGAGCCGTTATCGCTCGCCGTATACCCAGTTTATTCATACGTGAACGTAAGGTATTCGGGTGCATTTCTAAAATAGCGGCCGCTGCATTTTCACCTGAAATTTTCCACTGCACACTTTCTAATACTTTAATAATATGCGCTTTTTCCATCGCCATTAAAGAAACTAAGGGCGGCTCTTCGGCTGAATTAGCCTGTTTAACATTAAGCAGTTCAGGCACTTTTAAGCTATGTTCTGGCGATAAAATAACCGCGCGCTCAATCACATTTTCTAGCTCTCGTACATTCCCGGGCCAACTATAGTTGAGCAAATTATCCATCACAGTTTGTGGAATCTGGTTAATTGTTTTGCTCATTTTTTGCGCATATTTATTAACAAAGTATTGCACCAACAAAGCAATATCATTTTTTCGCTCGCGCAAAGCAGGAATGCTTAAAGGAAAGACACTCAAGCGATAATAAAGGTCTTCTCTGAATTCACCCTCTGCCACCATTTTCTTTAAATCTCTATGTGTCGCCGCGATCACTCTAACATTTATCTTAATGGTTTTAGAATCACCCAAGCGTTCAATTTCGCCTTCTTGTAATACACGCAATAACTTTGCTTGTAACTCTAAAGGAATTTCTCCGATTTCATCTAAAAAAATCGTGCCTTCGTGAGCTAACTCAAAACGCCCTGTTCGCCTACTTATCGCGCCAGTGAAACTGCCCTTTTCATGTCCAAATAATTCACTTTCTATTAAGTTAGCAGGCAGTGCCGCACAATTAACTTTCACTAAAGGACGTTGATTTCTGCTACTTAAATCATGCAAAGCCCGTGCAAACAATTCTTTTCCTGTGCCGGTTTCACCTAAAATTAAGACGCTGGTTTCAGTGGGAGCCACTTGCTCTACTTGGCGTAAAGCTATTTTTAAATTATCGCTGTGCCCAAGAATATCGGTGAACTGATGATTATCATTAATTTGTTCCTGTAAATAGGTGTTTTCATCTTGTAATCGATTTTTTAACTGTTTAATTTCGACTATCGCCTGCCTTAACTTTTGCTCGTCCAATTTACGTTGTGTAATGTCACTAAACACCATAACAATGCCTTGCAGTTCAGCGTTATCCATAATCGGTGTACTCACAAAATCGACAGGAAAGCTTGTGCCATCAGCACGCCAAAATACTTTATCGCTGGCTTTAAATAAGCTCTTACCCTCAACAATATTACCAACAGGGCAATATTCTTCCGAGTTGACTTCATCACGCCCAAAAATATTATGAATACTTTGCTGTTGCACTGAGTCTTGCGGCCAAGCTAACATTTCAGACGCCATCGGGTTACTAAAGGTAACATTACCAGCACAATCAAAACCGCAAATTCCTTCACCAGCCGCCGCTAATACCAAGGCATTGCGGCGTTGCAATACAGCCAGTTCTGCTTCCGCTTGTTTAATATGACTCACATCTTGAAACACCACGACTGCTCCAATGATTTCTCCATGCTCCCAAATCGGGGTACTGGTGTAATGTACGGGGAAACTACTACCATCTAGATGCCAAAAAACTTCATCTGTCACATGGTGAATCTCACCGTCCTTTAAAGCCGCATAAATAGGACACTCATGGCGTGGGTAATGCTCTCCATTGGCATGGCTGTGATGATGTTGCGCATGAATGGACTCGCCTAATACCTCGTCTTCTACCCAGCCCGTCATTTCCAGTGCTGCTGGATTGACAAAAGTTGCCCTGCCTTCTGCATCTAAGCCGTAAATGCCTTCTCCCGCTGAAGTCAGTATGAGTTCGTAACGGCATAATATGTTCGTAGAGTCAGTCATAAATAAGCATTTTTAGTGAACGATAGTATTTGAATAATACGTTTTATTTTGTTGCAGCAAGTAAAGGGTAATCGATATAGCCTTTTTCATCACCGCCATAACGCGTATCAAGATCGGTTTTATTCAGCTCGGCATTACGTAAAAAACGTTCGGGTAAATCGGGGTTAGCAATAAACAAATCACCAAACGAGACCAAATCGGCTTGTGCAGTTTGAATCGCATTAGTGGCTGAATCCTTGTTATAACCTAAATTGGCTATATACACACCCTGATAAAGCTCACGTAAACGTTTAGGATCAAAGGCTACATCAATATGCGTTTCAGTTTCCGCATGAATCTGCCCTTCCACCATATGTAAATAAGCAAGCTTTAAAGGGTTTAATTGCTCAACAACATGACTAAACAACACTTCGGGATTAGAGTCCGACATGCTATTAAAATCATTCACTGGCGATAAACGCACACCAACACGTTCACTACCGCATTCTTTAATGACCGTAGCTAGCACTTGCAATAAAAAACGCGTTCTATTTTCATAACTACCACCGTATTCATCAGTACGTTGATTACTGCAATCACGTAAAAACTGATCAATTAAATAGCCATTCGCCGCATGCACTTCAACGCCATCAAAGCCTGCAGCTATCGCATTGCCCGCTGCAATTCTATACTCCTCAACAATATCACTAATTTCAGCTAAATCTAAAGCCCGCGGTTGCACATAGGCACCGTCTGCTTTAATTGCTGAAGGGGCAAGTGAAGGCTCATCATTCGGCTGAATTCCTGGATAACTCACTCGCCCCACATGCCATAGCTGCAGAAAAATGCGCCCACCTTGCTCATGTACGGCATCGGTAATTTTCGTCCACGCCTTCACTTGTTGATGATTATAAATACCTGGCGTATTCGGATACCCTGCACCCTGGGGAGATATTTGAGTACCCTCGGTAATAATCAAACCTGCCGTTGCACGTTGTTGATAATAAATTCGGTTCATGTCCGTGGGGACATTTTTATCATCGGATCTACAGCGCGTTAAGGGTGCCATAACGATACGATTTTTTAGCTGCAAATTACCAACTTACAGTGAACTAAATAAATTTTCTTTTAATTCTGTATTAACTGAGGAATTGCTCATTGTATTAAATCCTATAATTAAAAAAAATTAGGTGGTTTTCTACATATCAAATGATCGCCATGCTTTATTATCTACCAAGCAAAACAATGACATAAAAAATGGTTATGTCGCCGTTAAGTATGGAAAACAACAGCTCTTAAAGCCCTCCCTTTTTGGAGAGGTATTTTAAAAAAATAATTAAAAAATCTACATATAGTGGTGACATAGCTCTAAAAAATAGAGCAGGAGCTGTGCCAAATTCCATAAAACAAATTAGTTAATAGATAACAAAGACGTATAAAAAATCACCCTGTCTCAACTGAGATATAGTTACGAAATATCGTCAGTTCCTCATATTACGTAACTTTTCTCTTTTAATTTTACGCTTAGCTTATCAGCGCTAAACTCTGTAAATAGCGCTTTAATTCTTCGATACAACTTAAATACAGCGTTTTATTTTGATAATTTTTAGCCATACCAAATGCGCCTTCTATAGACGATACAATAAATAAAGCACTGTTATCGGTATTAATATTTTTATCAACAAAGCCCTGCTCTTGACCTTTTTTTAGCGCGCTTGATAATTCGCTTTGCCAATGCTGAAAAAATGGCTGAATACGCTCTCTAAACCCTTCATCAATAGGCGACATTTCTTGTGCCAAATTATTCAATGGACAGCCTTTATTAAAAAAATCATCGGACCACACATCAGCTACAGATAGACATAACCGGTAAATTCCATCGATTGGATTATTCAAAGTCTTTAATGGATCAATCCATAATTCCGTAATACGTTTCTGTATCAGTTCTTCTAATACTGCATAGGCTAATACTTGTTTACTCGGAAAATGGTGGTACAACGCGCCTTTTTTTAAACCTGTATTTTTTAATACCTGATCAATACGCATGCCTTGATAGCCGTGTTGATGCATTTCTTGAAAGGCAGATTTTAAAATCCTATCACGTGAATTTTCTGGCTTAGCTTCATTTGTCATTGTTATTACTCCAAACTATTTTACGAATATTATAGACAGACTAGTTGGTTTGTTATTTATTTGGAGATAATTATGATTTATTTCTATAGCGCAGATACGTTTAACGGTCGCCGTGTTGCCATTATGTTAGAAGAAACGGCATTAGCTTATACAGTACACCCTGTTAATTTAGCGCAGCAAGAACAGCATAAAGCAGATTTTTTACAGCTTAACCCGAGTGGTCGCATTCCTGTGATCGTTGATCATGACTCGGTTTTAGATAAGCCGCTGGTATTAACGCAATCAACGGCTATCTTGCAGTATTTAGCAGAAAAAACAGGACAGCTATTACCTGAGTCATTAGCGGAAAGAGCTAAAACGTATGAATGGATGCATTTTCATGCCGTGGATATAGGATCGGTAATTTTCAGTGCCTTTTACCTACAGCGCAGAACTAAACCTAAGCAGCTTGTTGCTGCCAAGCAATTAAAGGCACGTATTCATGATTTGTATCAGTATTTTGATCTGCAATTACAGCAACATGAATTTATCGCAGGCTCTCAATACAGCATTGCCGATATAACCATGCTCCCTGCCGTCAGCGCACAAGAAAAGCTCGTTGCTGACTATCCCCATATTCAACGCTGGCTACAGCAATTAAAACAAAGACCCGCCGTACAACGTGCTCTATCTATTTCCTATAAAAAAGAGGTGTGTCATGCAAGCTAATAATTCACTGCCCTATCGGTTTTTTAATGCCGTTACCGCCATGCCTAAAACCATTATGGCACTGGCCTTTTTAATTATTATTGCCACGGGTGCTTTTATACCCACTTTAACAATCGATTCCAGATCAGAAGCGTTTTTACCTAAAGATGATCCTGCGCTGTTATATCGAGATCAGGTCGAAGCCACTTTTGGACTTAAAGATCCGATGGTTATCGCGGTGGTTAATAAAGGCGAACAAGGTATTTTTAATCCTGACTCCTTACAGCTTATTCAATGGCTCACCGATGAAGTGATGAAAATGCCCGAAATTAACCGAGATCGCGTGGTTAGTCTCGCTACCGAAGATAATATTACCGGTAATGCGGAAGGCATGGTGGTTGAGGATTTTTATGAAACAGCCCCAAACACACAAACAGAGGCCGATAATATTCGTCAAGCTGTGATGGATTTCCCCCTTTATCTTGGGAGCTTAGTCGCACGCGATGGCTCAGCGACTTTAATTGTCACTGAATTATATGATGCTACTCTCGCCCCTCAAGTTTATGAAAAACTATTAGACCTTATACAGCGTGCGCCAACACATGGCGAAGAATTACATGTCGCGGGTGATGGTGCTGTATCCGGTTATTTAGTCACTTATATTAATGCAGATTCTGCTCGCTTAGTGCCTATTTCAGTGCTGATTATTACCTTGTTATGTATTCTGTCATTTCGTACCTGGCGTGGCGTGATGATTCCAACTGTGATTATTTTATCCGCAACGGCTTCCGCTTTAGGGCTTATGGCAGCGGCTGGTATCCCTATTTATGTCATTACCACCAGCATGCCTATTTTATTAGTCGGTGTGGCGGTGGCAGATTCTATTCATGTACTCAGTCAATATTATGAGGAACTCGCTGAACACCCTGAAAAAACACAGCAAGAACTAGTAATACGCACGATGCTTTTAATGTGGCGACCTGTAATGATTACTACCCTCACCTCGATGATTGGTTTTTTAGGTATTTCTATTTCTTCTTTTATGCCGCCTATGCAGGCTTTTGGATTGTTCTCTTTAATCGGTCTAGGGGTAGCGGGCTTATTTTCTTTAACCTTTGTCCCTGCTGCTTTAGTTATTTTAAAGCCCATACAAAGCCCGGCTTTTAAAAGTAATGGCCCTGATATTTTTAGTCGCAGTATGGATCGTGCCGGTGGCTGGGTGCTTGAACACAGCAAAACCGTGTTGGCTTTAGCCTTGCTAGTCAGTATTGCAGGCGTTATGGGAGCGCTTAAAAAGGAGAGCGGATTAGAAAAACAAAAAGTGTCTCTAGATGCTCATCATTTTAACCCAAAAACAACGACTCAAATTCATCAAGCTAATGGCATTTATGTCACTCAGGTTAAAAATAATCAAGCGATATTCCTGAAACAATGTAAGTTGTTGCCGGCACAATCTGCACCCCTTGCTGAAACAATGCGTCATGAAAAATCACATGGACGAGTGGTCACGCGTAAAGCTCAATTATTTCCTTTAGATTCACTATCGGTAGATTCTCGCTGGCAAAGTAGCGGCTTGTCGGTGCTTATTGTTATGGAGCGTGAAACAGTTGAAATTGCCAAGCAAAAAACGACCTTTGATACCTCTTATTATGTGAGCAATTCAGCGATTGAATCTAGCTCGACACAAGCACTCGCTGAAGAGCTGGCTTGTGCTATTCGTTATCACTGGGGAGTAGAATCCAATAACTGGATTCGTGATGTCACTTTTAGTGAAGATCGCATCAAAACAAAAGCAGGCAACCAAGCACAGATCATGGCTTTGCTACGTGGCCTCGCAATTGAGTTGATTAGAAAAACATCGCCCAAAAACTTTCAGGCGGCTATAGAGAATTTATCCGATTCAGTTGATAGCCTAGAGTCAATGCTCAGGCAAGTAAGATTTTTATGAGAAAGCCGTGGGTGAACGATGGGGCTCGAACCCACGACAAGCGGAATCACAATTCTGATCACACCCATTATTTATCAATAGGTTAAGTCAAATAATCCCCACCAGCATGGCTTTTAAAAACCAATAGAATCATAGTATTACAAATCTATTCCCACCAGAAAAAAAAGACTATTTACAGTCTAGCTAGCTACCCTTGTTCGCATTTTAGATACCCTGGATTTAATTAATTTCTCTATTTTAGAGACCATTAAACCTTCATCCATTGATAACTGCTGTGCTTTTAATTCTGCAACAATAATAGGTAAAATTTTATCCATGCGATTAATCATGTCCGTCATAATATTGAAAACAAATTTTGGTGTAGTTGCTATATCATTAGCAAAACGCTCCCAATGACGTAGCATTATCCAATCGGGTCTATTTTCTCCCCCTATTTTGAAAGCAAATTTCTGACTTAAATTTGGGTAAATAGCAGTGCATACTAAATCATAAAAGGGAGTTAATTCTCTTTTATTTGCTACGTTCATTAGTGAAAGGTTTTTAGCATGGCTATCCATATTACCAGCTAATATATTAAATATAACCCATTCAATTAGCCGTTTTTTATCTTTGGCTGGCTGTGAGCTCTGTTTTAAAACCACATTAAAACAATCAACTAAAGATGGCCCGCCTTCAGCTTCATATTTTTTACTAGAAGGTAGCCCTAATGCTTGGCATAAATCATTTTGATGTAAACGCTTTAACTGCCCTGCTATTTTTTCTCTGTCATAACGAGCAATAATGGCAGCATATAGTTCAGAATCATAATAAGTTTCTGCAACATTGAGTTTAATCGCCTTAGCCAGCGTCATAATGAATACTTCATTAATTGCCGTATGAGGTATGTCTAATCGATGATTAATAGAAGGCTTAATAATATGGGTTGAAGGCGCAGTTCCTAAAGGAATTGAGATAGTTCCATCAACATCAATAAAAACCGTCATTTTATCCTGAGCGCCCGATAAGGACATTCTAGATTGCTCACCATTGAGATTTAACGGCAAACCTTTTGTTTGCTGAAACCACTCCCTTATACGCCACTTTTCAACCGGTAAATAATGCGGCTCAACCGAGGGTTTTATTGCTTCCGGTAATATTGAAAATGCACCGGCGGTATCGCCTCCAAAACGTTCAAGCAATCCAAATACATTATTAGGTGAAATATGTACTGCCTGACTAATAAAATCAAGAATATCGCCTTCAGGTAAAAGATTTTCAAAAAATGATTCAACCTTTTCACCAGAAAATATTTTCTCAGATAAATAAATATCAGGAGATAAGCCAATAGCCCGATCATACTGTAACCATTCAGCTGTATAAGTAAAACATAACGCTTGCTTATCATTTTCAGTTAAATACCCAACTAAAATCGTTTCGTAAAAAACATTTAAGCTTTTCATGCTTACCTCTCCTTAGCCACGACTTCAATTCCTAATAAATCGAGTATATGCATCACTTTGTCAAACTGTACTGTTCCTTTACCATTTTCCAGTTCACTGATAAATCGCACGCCTGTTTGCGCTAAACCAGCCAGTTCAACTTGCGTTAATTCTTGCATTTTTCTATAGCGAGATACGATTTCACCCGCCTTTTTTGCTGAATTAATGTTCCCTATCAGTATTATTTTTGTATTCATTACCTACCGTACCCATCAATATTCCTGATAGGGAATAATATCATTTACTAACTGTATTAAAAACTATAATCTTCCCTAAAGGGAATACAAAAATCTGGAATCATAATAAACTTAACATAAATTAATGCACGCAGAACCGTATATCGCACAATACGAAGATAAATGGATAGTTCTTGATGATGCTCAAAGCACTACCAACCTGCTTCACAATCTACACGGGTAACCGATCACGATTTTATATCTAGTACGCGTTTTTATTGCTCGGTTTAGCTTCTAGATATACCCTGCTTTATTAAACCATTACAAACTCTTTGGGATAATGCGATATGTAAGCGCACTGAAATTTTATTCAATAAAAACAAACTCTAATTAGAGCAACTAATTTAAGACATGTTTTTATCAGTGAAAAGACAGGAGATAAATTACAAGTTTCATTTATCAAAACAGCAAAGAATAGCATTGATCATGCAGCAACAGCATTAACTAAAGAAATGGGAATAGAATATACCCACTTTTATTTTCATGATTTAAAACGCAAAGGCATGAGTGATACTGAGGGCGATAAATTAAAAGCAAGCGGACACAGGAACGCATCAGTGCTAAATATTTATGATGTTAAATTGGATGTTGTAAAATTAGAAAGTGATGCAAAAGGAAATACGCAGGTATTATTAGACCATGCAAGTGCAACAATAAAAAGAGTGTACGAAAGAAAACCCGCTAAAGTGACACCAATACGGTGAAAAAGTTAGACAAATGGGATGTTTTTACAAGCAGGAAGCTAGTAAAAATGGGGTGAACGATGGGGCTCGAACCCACGACAACCGGAATCACAATCCGGGGCTCTACCAACTGAGCTACGCCCACCATAGTGGTGATACTTTAAGAAATGGTGCGCTTGACAGGAGTCGAACCTGTGACCCTCGGCTTAGAAGGCCGATGCTCTATCCAGCTGAGCTACAAGCGCGAATTATTGGTCGGGGTAGAGGGATTCGAACCCC
>Ga0209825_1001466_pt1 | contig 9918 bp, 5 predicted proteins | sample EN8Hudsemesocosm_FD_184631 | JGI IMG/M metagenome (GOLD analysis project Ga0209825, IMG submission 184631) | Methane-oxidizing microbial communities from mesocosms in the Hudson Canyon - EN8B Hudson Canyon (SPAdes) (version 2) | ecosystem: Environmental > Aquatic > Marine > Cold seeps | place...
AAATCATCAGCCACAGCCACTTCGATTTTTGCCTTAGGTAAAAAGTCAACAACATATTCAGCACCACGATAAAGTTCGGTATGACCTTTTTGACGGCCAAACCCTTTAACTTCAGTTACTGTGATTCCTGAAACGCCTATATCAGAGAGCGCTTCACGCACATCGTCTAATTTAAAAGGCTTAACAACAGCAGTTATTAATTTCATAAACACCCTCTTTTAGTATTAGTTAATATTGATTGAATTCAATAATACCCAAGCATTTAACATGCCAAACACCAAAACCTAACTTAATAGGCTTTATCAACAAGTCACCCGACATATCTGTGCTCACTTCTGGTGCCTGCGCCCCAATTGACGCACCATTTTGGACCCAAAAGCCGTAAGGCACTAATTTATATGCACTTCTTATTACTCACCTTTGCAACTACAAGTTTTTTGGGCTGTAGAAAAAAAACAACAAAAAGATAAAATACTTTGCAATCAATTGCTTGCATACAAACAAAACAACAACGGTTGCAAAATAACAACAGCGCAAGGCGCACCACCTTTGCCCAATTAAAAAACAACCACCCCACCACCACTCTGTAAATCACTGATTAATATGAAATATTATATTGGCACTAAGATTGCTTGATCAAACATATCTTAAATCACTTTTGGAGATATCCGGATGATAAATAAAAACCTTACAACAACATTGGTAAGTGGCGTACTACTTACAGCCAGTGTTAACTTGTATGCTGACGGCGCTATTAAATCGCTAACTAATATTGACATTAATGATGCCTCTATCTTAAAAAATAACGGCATTGAAATTGGCGGCTGGGCATCAGCAGGTATTACTTATGCTTCTCATAATGGCGACCACCATTCAAATGGCCCCATTTCTTTCAATGATCGCAACAACGACTTTCAATTAAACCAGACAAACCTGTTTATTGAACGCGCCATAGACAGTAGTAAAAAAGAATGGCAACTTGGTGGTCGAGTTGACTTCATGTTTGGCACTGATGCGGATAACACCCAAGCATCTGGCTGGGACAACCAAATCCTTGATGAGGAATTTAACAGCTATGACGTGGCTTTCCCACAAGCATATTTAGAATTGTATGCGCCAGTCGGAAGCGGTTTAACTATTAAAGCAGGTCACTTCTACACGACTATTGGCTATGAAGTAGTTACTTCACCAGACAACTTCTTTTATTCTCACGCATACACCATGCTTTACGCAGAACCATTTACTCATAGTGGTGTAATGGCAAGCTATGATATTAACGACAATCTGTCTGTTTATGGCGGTGCAGTAACTGGCTGGGATAATTTCCGTGAAAATGGTGGAGACTGGAGCTTCTTAGGTGGAGCTAACTTAAGCAGTGACGATGAAAAAACTTCATTGGCCGTTTCTATCATTACCGGTGAAAATGGTGACGATTCTGTTGACCAAAATACAACAATGTACAGTATTGTCCTGTCTCATGACATTACCGATAGGCTACACTATGTATTCCAACATGACTTAGGAATTACCGAAGACGGTGCAGGTGCAGGGGATGACTCTGATTGGTATGGTATCAATCAATATCTGACTTACGATATCAACGATCAACTAGCTGCTGGCCTTCGTGCAGAATGGTTTAGTGATAGTGATGGACGCATCTCTGGAGATGATGCAGGTAATTTTGGAGCTAATTACTACGCCGTATCTGCTGGCGTTAATTACTCACCCGTTGAATGGTTAAAGTTCCGTCCAGAAGTTCGTTATGATTGGGCTGATACTAACGGCGCAGGAGCGGTATATGATAATGGCGCAGAAAATGATCAGATTTCTGTTGCTATGGATATGGTTCTTACTTTCTAAAGAGTAAAAAACCGTTAATTAACAGCTACCTTATGGATGTTACTTAACATAACCAAAGCTTTCGCCTATCTGGCCAACAGATACGGAAGCTTTTTTATAGCGAATAATCTAAATTGATGTTATCGTTATATGCGCTTAATTTATAGCACAATGATAATAATAAACACCCTCAGGAGACTTTGACTAATGTCAGTAGATAACGTTCTTAAAATGATTCAAGAAAACGATGTCAAATTTGTTGATTTTCGTTTTTGTGACACACGCGGTAAAGAGCAACATGTAACATTCCCTGCTCACTCAATTGATGAAGATACTTTTGAAGAAGGCAACATGTTTGACGGCTCTTCAGTTGCTGGCTGGAAAGGCATCAATGAATCAGACATGATCTTAATGCCAGATCCATCAACCGCTGTTTTAGACCCGTTCTTCGATGACACTACTTTAATCTTACGTTGTGACATCATTGAGCCTAAAGATATGCAAGGCTACGAACGTGACCCTCGCTCAATCGCTCGTCGCGCTGAAGCCTATATGCAAGGAACTGGTATTGGTGACGCTGCTTATTTTGGCCCTGAAAATGAATTCTTCATCTTTGATGATGTACGCTGGAATTCTGACATGGGTAGCTGCAGCTACAAAATCGATTCTGAAGAAGCTGGCTGGAACTCTGAAAAAGCCTATGAAGATGGTAACATTGGTCACCGTCCTGGCGTAAAAGGCGGTTACTTCCCAGTACCTCCAGTAGATTCTTTACAAGATATGCGTTCCGCTATGTGTCTTGTACTTGAAGAAATGGGCCAAACATCTGAAGTTCATCATCACGAAGTTGCAACAGCAGGTCAGTGTGAAATCGGTACAAAGTTTAACACCCTAGTTCAAAAAGCTGACGAAGTTTTAGAGCTAAAATATGTTGTGGCTAACATCGCACATGCATATGGCAAAACTGCGACTTTTATGCCTAAACCATTAGTTGGTGATAACGGCAACGGTATGCACGTACACCAATCTATCTTCAAAGACGGTCAAAACCTGTTCTCTGGTGATTTATACGGTGGCTTATCTGAAACTGCACTATATTACATTGGCGGTATCATCAAGCACGCAAAAGCACTTAATGCTTTCGCTAACGCATCAACAAACAGCTACAAACGTCTAGTTCCTGGCTTTGAAGCACCTGTTATGCTTGCTTATTCTGCACGTAACCGTTCAGCATCAATCCGTATTCCTTTTGTAAACAATCCAAAAGGTCGTCGTATTGAAGTTCGTTTTGGTGATTCAACTGCAAACCCATACCTTTGCTTTGCTGCTATGTTAATGGCTGGCCTTGATGGCATCCAAAACAAAATCCATCCTGGCGATGCTATGGACAAGGATTTATATGACCTTCCACCAGAAGAAGAAAAAGCAATTCCACAAGTTGCCTTCTCTTTTGACGAAGCATTAAAAGCATTAGATGAAGATCGTGAGTTCTTAACTCGTGGCGGTGTATTCACTGATGATGCGATTGATGGTTATATCGATCTTAAAATGGAAGAAGTGACTCGTCTACGTATGAGCACACATCCTGTAGAATTTGATATGTACTACAGCTTGTAAGTTCTATTTGCTACTTTGTAGCATTGCAAGACCGAAACGCCCCTTTTTGGGGCGTTTTTGTTTGTAGCATCCTAAAAAACTTTTTACCCACCCAGCCCTAATAAATCATCTGCCAACAAACAATCACCAATTTAGCAAACAGAAACCAATAAAATCTATCTAAACCCCCGCCTACATTAGCCCTCACCATTTTATCTTTTATTTAACGCTTAAAATGTTTATAGTTAAACACTAAAAGCGCTCATTCAACCTATTTCAGACCGTCAATGGTATGGATTTTGCTTTTATAACGATTAACCTCAGCTAATTATCCATTACCGTGCATAAAAAAATACTTGCTCACTTAAATGAAGCAATTTTATTATTTAATCAGCAATTAATTTTGACCTACATTAATACTGCAGGCGAAATACTATTAGCAGACAGCGCCAAACATCTATTAGGCCTTAGCGCTCGCACTCTGTTCAAATCATCTGATTCATTATTATTAGATCTACAGCAGTGCCTGAAAAACAACGAACCCCTAGTCGACAGAGAATTAAACTTCGCCTACCTTAAGCAATCAATGACCGTTAATTTTAGCGCCACCCCGTTATTAGAAAATGGCTTGCTAAATGAAATATTAGTAGAGCTACAACAAGTGGACAGGCATATACGCATAAGCAAAGAAGAGCAACTTTTGGCTCAACAAAACACCAGCCGAATGCTGGTAAAAGGCCTTGCTCACGAAATTAAAAACCCTCTAGGTGGAATCAGAGGCGCAGCCCAGTTACTTGATTTAGAATTACATGATCCCGAGTTAAAAGAATACACTCAAATCATTATCCAAGAATCTGACCGTTTAAAATCCCTGATGGATAAAATGCTAGGGCCAAACAAACCATCAAAAAAGGATACTTTAAACATACATGAAGTTCTGGAACGGGTAAGACAATTAGTCAATATCGAAGAAGGTAATAACATTACTATTATCACTGATTATGACCCCAGCATCCCCAACCTAAAAGCAGATAAAAACCAACTTATTCAGGCTGTCCTTAATATTGTGCAAAATGCCGTTCAGGCCATGCAACAAGGCGGAAAAATAACAATGAAAACACGTATTCGACGCCATATGACAATTGGACGCAAACGCTATAAATTATCAGCAAAAATAGATATCACCGACGATGGTCCAGGCATTAGCGGCGAACTAATGAGTCAAATTTTTTACCCCATGATTACAGGGCGAGCCGAAGGCACCGGGCTAGGCCTGTCCATTGCACAGTCATTGATCAACCAACATAATGGACTGATTGAATGCGAAAGCGAACCACAACACACCACTTTTTCAATCTATTTACCTTTGGAGAACAACCATGCCTGACCCTAATGTAATCTGGGTGGTTGATGATGACAAATCCATCCGCTGGGTACTTGATAAAGCATTTCAAAAAGCGTCAATGATTAGCAAAAGCTTTGCCAATGCTGCCAACCTTTTAGATGCTTTACTCATCGAAAAACCCGATGTACTTATTACTGACATTAGAATGCCTGGCATGGATGGACTTGCGCTGTTGGATAAAATTCAGCTTAACTATCCCGATCTTCCCGTCATTGTAATGACAGCACATTCCGATTTAGACAGCGCTGTTTCAGCTTTTCATGGAGGTGCATTTGAATACCTGCCTAAGCCCTTCGATATTAATGAAGTCGTTGATGTTGTGCATAGAGCCTGCTTACAAAGCAAGCAACTCAGCGAACCAGAACCCATCGAAACCAATCAGCTGGAAGAAACCCCAGAGATTATTGGCGAAGCTCCAGCCATGCAAGAAGTCTTTCGTGCTATTGGTCGTTTAGCTCGCTCCCATATCACCGTTTTAATTAATGGTGACTCAGGGACGGGTAAAGAGTTGGTCGCAAAAGCATTACACAGACACAGCCCAAGAAGTAAAAATCCATTTATTGCCTTAAACATGGCAGCCATTCCAAAAGATCTGATGGAGTCGGAACTTTTTGGTCATGAAAAAGGCTCTTTTACAGGTGCTCATAGTCGTAGAGCAGGACGCTTCGAACAGGCTAATGGCGGCACTCTATTCTTAGATGAAATAGGCGACATGCCCGCCGAGCTACAAACACGATTACTGCGCGTACTGGCAGACAATATGTTTTACCCTATCGGCTCCCATACTGCCGTTAAGGTTGATGTCAGAATTATCGCGGCAACGCATCAAAACCTTGAAGTCTTAGTAGAAAAAGGGCTTTTTAGAGAAGATTTATTTCACCGCCTCAACGTTATTCGTATACACATTCCCCCCTTACGTGAGCGTAAACAGGACATCCCTTTATTAATGCGGCATTTCTTAAATGAAGCCGCAATTGAGCTAAGCAGTGAAGTAAAGATACTAAACTCAGAAACCGAGACCTTTTTAAGTGCTCTACCCTGGCCAGGTAATGTCAGACAGCTAGAAAATATTTGTCGCTGGCTTACTGTTATGGCCTCTGGCCGAGAAATTCACCTGGAAGACCTTCCTCCTGAACTCAGTATTAGCACTGAACTGGAAAATGCCGCCGAGGGAAATGAAAACTGGGTAGCAATGCTGGAAGAGACGATAAACCAACATCTGCAACTAGGCCACCCCGAAGTAGCCAAACTTATTATTCCTGAAGTTGAGACAGCCCTTATTAAATCAGCATTAAAACATACATCAGGTAAAAAAAATGAGGCTGCTTTATTACTAGGTTACGGAAGAAACACTCTGACCAGAAAAATAAAAGAACTTAATATAGAATAGCGCCCTGTAAGAGACGTAGCATGCTACGTCTCTACAAAATAACACCATTACTTGATCAAAAAATCACGCATCATCCCCATATCCTCATGCTCAAGATTATGACAGTGATACATAAACATGCCTTTAAAATCATTAAATGGTTTTAAAAAGGTCACTTTTTCCCCTGGCATCACCAACGTAGTATCTTTCCAGCCGCTATCAACCAGACCTTCAGCAACTGAAGCATGTGCTGCTTTGTGACGAGGATTGACTTCTCGTTTTATGATTTGAAACTGCTCGCCGTGTAAATGCATAGGATGCGGCATCGCCATCATTCCCATGCTACGTCGAAACCCATTATCAAAGGCCATTAACTGCAAGGTATTAACTGGAATAACCTCATCAGGCCTAACATCATTCATTTTGTAAGACCGTCCATTTAACAATGCCGACATATGCCGCATGGATAATGTAATTGTCCTTGGGTTATTTGCATTAGCTGCATCACGTAAACGTAGCGGAGTTATCGGCGTCAATCGGCTAGGTAATGGATCATTCGTTTTCGCCTGTTTAACCACTTTAACTTTTAACACAGCATAATCACCTCCCAGTGGCAAGGAGCTGCCAGAGCTCATCCCCCCCATTCCTCCACGGCGACCACCCATCATTCCTCTACCCATTCCTCCCCCCATTCCTCCACCCATACCACCCATCATACCGCCATGCATAGAAGCACCTTCAAAAGGTATGGAACGTAAAGTGAGTTCTGTACCAATGGCTTTACCACTAAAATCAACCCATAACTCCCGCCTTTCTGCAGGCGCCAACATAACATAAGGCATTTTTTCAGGGCGCTCTATCAAGCCTCCATCTGTTCCTATTACTGTCACTGGCGAGCCATCATCCCATGCTAATTTATAAATCCGTGAGTTTGAGCCATTTAATAACCGTAAACGATAAGACCTTTTTTCTACAGGCAAAACAAAATCTGGCTGCCCGTTGATCATAATTTTATCACCCAGAAAGCCCGACATGCGTTGCATCATATGACTAACGTAAACTAGCTGATTCTGCTTATCAAAACTACGATCCTGAATAACAATCGGCACATCATAGTCACCTTTAGGCAAAGCTAAAGCCTGTTCTTCCGCATCACTGACAATAATCAGCCCAGCCAAACCAGAATAAACTTGTTTGGCTGTTACGCTATGGGTATGAGCATGGTACCAATATGTGCCTGCGCGATTTAGAATCTCAAACTCATAAACAAAGGTTTCACCATGATTAATGGCGTACATAGGGTTGCCATCCATTTTTGACGGCACATGTAAACCATGCCAGTGCAGAATAGACTCCGCAGGCAGGTTATTTTTTAGATAAATCCTGACTTTCTGACCTTTTTGTAAATTTAGTGTGGGCGCTAAATAAGAATTAGCTAAGTTCTTAACCGTATCTGGCGAACCTTTAAGTACCTTGCCAAATACTTTCCATACTGCTGTCTCAGGGCCGTTAAAAATCGGCATTTTAATGGATTCTTGCCTCAATTCTATTTCAACATCAGCATGAAAATTTGCAGAAGCTTTATTTGAAGCCCTCATACTTGCCGCTTGTATTAAGGATGGATAAGTCGCTGCTGCAGCGGCTGCAACACCGGTATATTGCAAAAACCTACGGCGTTGATTATTAATTTTTCCACTCATAACACTTCCCCCACTGCTTTTTAATATTAGCTTATTATAATATACCTAAGATTGTATTATAACAAGCCCCATGCCTAACTATTAAAATATGGAAAAACAAAATAACTGCCGCTCACCTTTCCCCTATAAATACTAGGGTTAGTAGAGCCCCTAATATCGTTAAGCATTGAAAACTAGAGTAAGCACTGCTCGACACAGAAACTTTTGGGGCGCAGTCCTTTAGGCTGCTTTTAAAATGCAACCTAAAGGACTGTGCCCCAATATCATTAAGTTAAGGCGAAAAGAGTCTATTTTAATTTCTCCAACCCGCTCCATCAGGAGAGGGCTTAAGAGCAAAAAACATTTGCCATAAATCACTTAACTTAACTTAATTACTCACAGAGCTTCAGCCAATTTCCAAAAACAGTATTGTTTGGCTGTAAGCAACGATACTGGAATGAGTTACAAGACATCTATCGATGTAGGAGGCCGGGCACTCCTACCAACTCTACATAGTAGCTGAGAGTGATACATAATCAGGTAACTTAATGACCTTGTCGCCCTTAAGCAACTGGAAATTTTATTTGAAACTCTGCACCAGGATGTTTGTTAATCACTGCACAGCTGGCTTGCATGGTTTCAGCTAACTGCACCACTAAAGCCAGCCCTATCCCTGTTCCTGGTGTCGCTCTGGTCAATTCATCTTCTGAACGATAAAAAAGGGTAAATATTTTTTTTAGCTGGCTCTTGTTAATACCTGGCCCATAGTCTCGTATAAAAAAAACCATATGCTTTTTATTTTTTTCTACTGAAAAGCCGATGTCTATCTGTTTGTTTTCGGCTTTATTAGCAAATTTAATCGCATTATCAACCAAGTTGATAATAATTTGAAAAAAAGCATCTTCATCGACTTTTATATAAACAGAATCCTCTATTGCTATCGGCTGAATAATGTTCAAGTTAAAACTTGAGGCTTCAATTTGTACCTCAACTCTGGAGGCAATACGCTTTAATAAACTTTGAGCCGAGACTTTAACAAGCTCAGACTTAGCTTGTTGATGGCCCAAACGTGCAAGCTGCAACACATTTGCAATTAAACGCGAGAGCCTTTCACTTTCAAAAAATATAAAATCATAATAGTTCTGTTTTTTAACATCATCAGCAACCCAGCCAGAACGCAACATTTCCCCATACATTCGAATCGATGTAAGCGGTGTTTTAAGTTCGTGACTGACAGCAGCAATAAAATTTTGTTGTTGTTTACTCAGCTCGATTTGCTTACTGCCTAAACGATAGAATGCGATGAAGCCGATAAAAAAAATAATAAATAATGACAGTGCTAACAAATCAATTAACAAAGAACCAGGAACACTAGCTAACTTTGCAGCATTGACAGACAAAGCAATTTTTTGAAAAGGCATGGCAAGCTGTCTTTTATATAAATCAAACTCATGTTCCGTTAACTTGATAGCTATTTTTTGCATTAAACCATCCTGGTTAGAAAATAGCAGGCTAGCAAAAGCACTGGATTCCACCAGAGGCTCTATCACTGCGACTAAAAACTCATCGCGATTAACAAGAAAGCCCTGTGTATAACGCTTATTATCATGCCAGACATAGCGATAAAAGCAGAAATACTCCTGCCCTATTAGCAATAACTGTAAAGGTGTCACTTCACTTTCAAAACTTAAAACATTAATAATCGATGTAGGGGCTGCAATAGATGCCTTATCATCTAATTCTAATAACTGATCTTTTGCTGTAATCGCTGTTGCTACACTTTGCTGCTGGCTCCGATTAAAATAACTACTGGCCATAGCCTGGTCAGGTATTTGCACTGTTTCTTTTCTAGTGCGAAGTTTTTGCACAATCTTAGCGGGTTTTTGCTCGCTGAATTCTTTTAGCGCTCGCCCTCTTTCATAATAACTTTCTACTGCCTGCTTTTTAACAGCCTTGTTTTTTTTGGTCGAAGTCGAATCAGTCTTCATAGCAAATGTCTTTTGCTCAAATTCTTCTATATATGGCAGCTT
>Ga0209825_1001467_pt1 | contig 9918 bp, 12 predicted proteins | sample EN8Hudsemesocosm_FD_184631 | JGI IMG/M metagenome (GOLD analysis project Ga0209825, IMG submission 184631) | Methane-oxidizing microbial communities from mesocosms in the Hudson Canyon - EN8B Hudson Canyon (SPAdes) (version 2) | ecosystem: Environmental > Aquatic > Marine > Cold seeps | place...
AAAACGGTTTTCCACCCTTGCCGGGCAATATGTCCGACTGGCAGAAACTGGCGGCTAAGGCTATGCACTTAGGATTATACGGGGTGATTTTTGCGCAGTTGATGGTGGGCATTACTCTGGCATCCACCACAAAGCAGGATTTTATTGCCTCGGGTTATGGCATTAACTACACGGCCTTTGGTTTATTAGATGGGTCTTATTATGAGCTGATGATAACGCTGCACATTGCCTTGTACTGGGTGATTGTGGCTATGTTGGTGGCTCACATTGGCGCGGCATTAAAACATCATTTTATCGATAAAGACGACGTACTAAAACGCATGCTGCCATTCAGGGGCCAATCAAGGAGTTAAGGGTTGGCGTATAAAGGGGCGGGCTCTTGTGTCACACATCAGCCCGGCCCCTGTTTTACGGGTGGGCCAAGAGATCATATTTTTTTACGATGCGGGCAAAGGTGCCGTCTTGACGAATTTTAGCCAGGCCAATATTGAAATCCATTAATGTTTGTTGGTAACCAGTGGCCCCTTTGAAAAAGCCCACAAAACTATCTTCACTTTCCACCACCACCCCCACTTCATCGATAACGTTTAGATCTGGGTATTTTTTCTTTGCCAGGTTGTGCATCACCAGATCGTCCATGACGGTAAAGTCTATTTGGCGGTTAACCAGTTTATCCAGGTTTTCCTCATCACTGCCAACCCCCTTAATATTTAAGTTTGCCAAAGAAAATTCCGGGGTACTGGCATAACCGCTAACCACTCCCACTGAATAAGGACTTAAACTCTCAAAGCCGGTAAATTTAAACGATAAATCTATGTGTTTAAATAACACAATGCGGTTCACCCCTATGGTTTGCGAATAGGCAAGCCATTGTTGTCGCGACTCTCTAAACCATACCCCCAACACACCATCAAATTGCCCCCCTTTAAAATCTGCCAATATGCTGGCCCAATCCTTAAAGGTTACTTTTAGTTTATAACCCACTCTATTAAATGCCGCCCGAGCGATGGCCACTCGCAAACCCAGGTCGGGCAGTTCCGGGTCTGAATAAGGGGGGTAGATTGAGGTCACCAGGGAAACTGTTTTTTGAGGTGGGTTAGGGGCCAAGGTGTCAGGCCAGCAAGATAAACTCACCGACATTAATAAGATAGATAGCCATGCAGTATACCCCACGGTCTGTACACGCAAAATGGGGTTTACCCATTCGCCACGGCCTGCTGGATTAATGTTCATTGCCATTACCTGACCTCCACTATTTTATAGTAGCAAGCCAACGGAGGCTGACAAGTGGGGCCCAAGCCTACAGGCCGCTTACCCATAGTAGCCGGTAGGTCAGCTTTACCTAGCCGCCTAACATAATGGGCCAATGGCTTAGTGGTGAGCCGCCACCTCTAACTGCTGCACTAGGTCCACCCGGAAGCCCGCCGGGTCTTGTAGCATAAAATGCAGCTGCCCCCAGCTTTCTTCTTTTAACGCCATGACAATTTCCAAATTTAAACTTTTGGCTTGTTCATAGGCCAAGGCTGCGTCTTTCACATCTAGGGATATTGCATACCCGTTTTCCCCCAGAACCCCATGGAGGAATTCCGGTTGGGAGTTGTGATTGGGCACTAGGAAACCCAATTGGGCCCCGCTATTTGGACATATCAGGTGCAAGTAAAAATCCGCCTCATAAAAAACGGCATTAAATCCAAATACCGTTTCATAAAACTGTTTAATGGCTTCCAGGTTAGGGGCCACCATTACCGGAAACATGGCTTCTATCTCAATCATTTTAACTACACCTTACGTGTTTGATTTGGCAGGGAGCAGTATTAGGCAATTACCCTAGTCTTTATTGTACAAAACGGACAATCGTTTGAACTGATTGGGGGTAAACCCAGATAGGCTTTTAAATTCACGAATAAAGTGCGACTGATCGTGGTAGTGGTCTGCCCAGGCGGTTTTAACATGGCCTGTATTCATGGTCTTTAACATAGATTGAAATCGAAATACCCGGGCCAACTCCCTTGGCGACAGGCCTAAATACTGCTGGGACAAGCGCCGAAGTTGACGGGAGGATAAACCAAAGTCGCCACACTGCTTTTCTGATATTCGAATGTTAGACGCGGTATTTTTGTGGCAAAAACGAATATAGCGAGCCAACCTAGTATCTACCCTAGGGTAAGCCAGAGTGCCCAGCAACATAGTGCCTAATTTTTTGCAGCGAATATTGAATGGCAAAGGTTTTTCAAAACACTCATAAATTTTGTGCAGCACTAGGCTTGATAACAAGTCGGAAACCGGTACATCGTCCGCGCTCCACTCACCTAAAGGAGCAGCGATGAGCCCCTGATGCCCTAATACTCGAAATCGAATACCAAAATAAGCAACCGGGCCCACCATCTCAAATACAGTGGAAGACGAAAATGGCGACACCATAAAGATATCTTGTGGATTCTGGACATTAATAATTAAGTCCACACAATTGTCTGGCATGCTGCGGTAACCATATTCACCACTGGGCACGTTAAGCTGCCAAAAACTCTGCACCCAATGGCTTAACGGCGCTGACGGCAAGCAGTTTTGGTAAGCATTATTTTGCGCCACATGCCCTTGGACCGGGTTAAAGTCTATAACTATTGGCATAACTGATGATTCAATGTCCTCTGCAAACGATCCAGCGAAACAATAACTCCCTACAAACTATTTAGGCACCGGGTACACCAGCAGCAAAAAATGACCCAGGTTAACACTTATATGAGTAAGAATCGCAACGCTTATGCGCCCGGTTTTGTGATACGCGTAGCCATATACCAGGCCTGCAAAGGTGGCCAAAATAACAAAGTGCCAGCCCCCGCCTATATGGGCCAAACCAAATAGCAGGCAGGCTGGAATTCATACTGCCCGCTTTAAAAGAACTAACCGCTAAAAATAAAACCAGGCCGCCAGTAGGAGGTTAAGCACCATCATCACAAAGTCGGTGACAAAGATGAACAGCATGGTCCCTTTTAGTACCTGCCAAATACCGCCACCACGTCTATTTTCAAGGGCCACCGGTACATTAAAAATAAACTGAGAACCATGAGCCACGGCAAATACAAACAATAAAATGGCCCTTTGTTCGTCACTGGGAAACGTGGCTAAGCTTGCCAGTAGCAAAATATTTAACAGGGCAAAAGCGAAATTAAACCCGCCTAAAAAGCGCCCCGATTCAGCCAAGATACCAAACACCGGCGTGTCTCTTTGTTCCCTAGGCACCACCAGTTTGGCAAATATTTTGGGGCGAAGTGAAAATACATTAAAGCCCATGACGAACCAGAGCGCATTGAGTACCAGAATAGTTTCAAGCATAACTAACCCCTTAATTTATCCCATTATTCATTCTTTAACAAAACCTAATACTAGGCCATTAAGCTCTTAAGCCCTGCCGCTGTAACCGCGTGGCCGCCAATTGAAAAATTGGCTTCCGGGGATTCATTAATAATCACCCAGGCATTTTTCTTAATTTTCTCCCCCATTACTTGGCTAACGGCTTCGGTAAGCGCCTGGGTAAGTTCTTTTTTCATTTCGTTGGATAAAACACCTTCAACGGTATTGTAGGTAATAACAGGCATATTGGTTTTCCGATGATGAATATGGGCATATCCAGCCCTTAATGTTAACACTTGTTAACCTTGAGTTAACGCATGTTAACCCTGGGAGGAAAGACTTGTCAATATGTGTAATCTGGCCACCATGATAGAGCTTGGGGCAACAGGGTAAATCTGGAGTGGAAAGTCGTTAAGTTAAATAAAGGAGTAAGATCCGCTGAGGGAGAGGAATGGGCAAGTATATTAAACCACTAGGCCGTTCATATTCGGTTAGTATTTTAAACAATGGAGCGTTCAGGCTTCGCTCAAAATCTAGCTCACCAGGCCGTTCAACACCCGGTTAATGCTGCGCCAGTAAAGCTTTTTAATCTCGCTTGGGGTGCGTGGTAATAAACCTGAGTTATACAGGGAAAAGAAGCCTATATAAGAAGCCAATAACAAGGCTGAGACCTCACCAGGGTTGTCTTTCTTCAAGTACCCTTCTTTGATGCATTCCTGGATGCGAGCCGTGTAAAAGTTAAAGGAAATTTTGGAGTCGGCGCGCAGGTCATCATGACGGGCCAGTTCATCTTTGGTTTCAGACTTAACAAAAATCAGTTCAAAATACCTGGGATGATCCAGTACGAAGTGCAAGGCGTTATCTAGGGTTTTTTTAAAGCGCAATTCTGCCGTGGCTTCATTTTCGGCTGGGGTTAAATACTGGGTGTAGGTGGCAAATCCTTTTTTCACCACATGGTGGAACAACTCTTCCTTGTTGCTGAAGTGGCGATAAATGGCGGTGGCGCTAATGTCGGCTTTTTGCGCAATTTTGCGCATGGACAAACCTTTATAGCCTTCGCTTAGGTACTGATCTCGAGCGCATTCTAGAATAATGTCTTTGGTGGACGCCATGTTACAAACAGTAATTTCAAAACCAGAAGAATTTGAATTATATTTCACAATAGGCTCGGTTACCATGATAAAAATCAAGCCGGTAACCGCACTAACATAGGTGCCATAGCATCTAATCAGTTTGCGTAATATAGTCCAAGCACTAAACACAACGTAGATAAAATAGTGGCCAAAGAACGTACGTGGTTCCAAAACACCCATTTAACCAAATAAATCTGCCACATCTGCCCCCCTTCTTTACTGCTCGGGTTAACGGCAGCCAGTCTATCGTTAAGTGGCACGTTAAAGGCCATAGTGACCCCCAAACATCCTAATATGTACGTGGCAGCGCCCATGCAGAAAAAAGTACAGGCCAACATATTAAACACCTGCCACCCCAAAACCACAGCCACTAGGCTTATCACCCCTGTCCCAAAAAAAACCAAAAGAAAGGCAGGCCTTACAATCACTATATTAATGGATTGCATGGCCGATATGCCACTTTGCGAGGAAACCTTGCTTAACGATTTCATAATGAAATTTGAAAACGCGCTAAATAATCCGGCCATTAAACCGCTGCCCAGCACCGCAATTACTAATAATATTATGTGTAATTGATTCATCTTTTCTCCCAGTTAATGGTTTTAATGGCGGTTGTTAATATGAAATAGAAAGGGCTTTTCCAGGTACATTTTCGCTTACCTGATTCAACATAAGGTGAGCCACATCGGCACGAGAGATTTTCATTTTAAGTGGTTGCTTGGCTGCCAACTCACCATGCAAATAGGTACCGGTTAACTGACCGTCGGTTAAGGCTGCAGGGCGAATAATGGTCCAATCCAGTTTACTTTCTCGCACATAGGTTTCCTGAACTTCATGGTCGCGATATACATGCTTTAAAAAAAACGGGCATATTAAATACTTATAATGAAACGGCAGTAATGTATGGCTCTCGCCACAACCAAGAGCAGATAAACAAACCAGGCGTCGCACATTTGTCTGGTGCATGCCTGCGATAATATTTTTTGTCCCCCTGGCGCGCAGCATGTCTTTATTCGTGGCCTTTGCTCCCAACGAACACATCACCACTTCCTGACCTTGTATGGCGCTTTGCACCCTGGCCGAGTCCAATACGTCCCCTGCCACTAACGTTAATCGTTCATGGCTAAAGCTGACTTGCCCTGGGTTTCGCACAAACGCAGTGACGGTATGACCCAATTCTAGGGCCTGCTGAACCACCTGCAGGCCTGTGCCTCCGGTGGCGCCAAATATTATCAGTTTCATATTTACCCCTTAATTCTCGGTTTAGGCCCTGCCGAGCTGGCCTGCTTGACAGCGTGTCAATTGACAACCATTGGAGGATGCGCCATGCTTTACACCATGTCAAGTTCAGAAATAAATACCCGTGAACGTATCCTTCACGCCACCTGGCAGCTCATGGAACAGCACTTGGGTAAAGTCATAAAGATGAGTGATGTGGCCAAAGCGGCCGGAATTTCACGGCAAGCCGTGTACCTTCACTTTAAATCTCGCACCGAATTAATCGTGGCCACCTCACAATACGTGGACAACCTGAAGGGCCTGGGTGAACGTCTTATTCCGTTTAAACAAGCGAAAACAGGCATAGAACGGCTGGAAGCCTGCGTGAACATTTGGGGAAACTACATTCCAGAAATCATTGGTATCGCCAAGGCACTCATGGCGGCAAAAGACAGCGACGAAGCCATGGCGGCCGCCTGGAATGGCAACATGGGTTATGTGCGTGACATTTGTGCGCAAACCATTAACGCACTGCATGAGGAAGGGTTACTTGCAGCGCAATGGAATAAAGAAAGTGCCACCGATATATTCTGGAGCACCATTTCCATCAATAATTGGGAACAACTCACCCGCGAATGTGGTTGGTCAACGCAGCAGTATGTACAGCGAATAACGGCCCTATTAAAAAGCACATTGTTAACCGCCAAAGTATAAAGGCTGTATTTAAATTTAGGCCAGCATTGTCTAACAATACATTTTTTTAGCCCCCTGCTCTGACGGTGCACACAGACAAAAATAGCACAGGTTAAACCGCCCCCCTCGCTTTTAACTCTGCAATTATTTCCTCGTCCAAGCCAGCGGCTCGCAACAACTCATCTGTGTTGGCCCCCACCCCAGGCGGTACCCCTACAGAGGGTTGGCTGCGACTAAATTTCGGCGCCGGCGCGGGCTGCAATACCCCATCAATTTCCATAAAGGTGCCGCGCGCCACATTGTGTGGATGTTGGGCCGCTTCACTGAAATTTAACACGGGCGCAAAACACACGTCGGTGCCTTCCAATAATTCACACCATTCATCACGGGTTTTACCTGCAAATATTTCAGTGAGTTCGGCCTTGCCTTGTGGCCAGTTTTTCATGCCCCACTGATTTTTAAAGATTGGGTTTTCGGTTAACCCCAAGCGCTCAAGTAATTCTTTATAAAACTTTGGCTCCAGGGCACAAATATTTACAAAACCGCCATCGGCACACTTATAGGTTTCGTTCCACGGGGCCGCACCATCGGCCCAACCCATGCCAAATTCGTCTTGCAACATGCCGGTATTTTTTAGCATCATGAGCAAACTTGAAATATACGCCGAGCCATCGGTAATGGCCGCATCCACCACTTGCCCTTCGCCGGTTTTATTGGCATGGGTTAGGGCACACATCACCCCCCATACCAGCATCATAGTGCCGCCGCCAAGATCTCCTACCAAAGTGAGTGGTGCGGTGGGCACGGCATCTTTGCGACCACCATGCCAGAACGCACCTGATAACCCAATGTAGTTTGAATCGTGGCCAGCGGCCTGGGAAAGTGGACCCGTTTGCCCCCAACCGGTCATGCGGCCAAATACCAATTTAGGGTTACGCTGGTGACACACTTCTGGCCCCAGGCCAAGACGCTCCATGACACCAGGGCGAAATCCTTCTAACAAAACATCGGCGTCTTCCAGCAGTTTTAAAACGGCCTCTACCCCTTCCGGGGATTTCATATTTACCGCGATGGATTTTTTACCACGATTCACAAACATGTGTTTGGCGGCGCTGGCGTTAGGTTTACTGTTGCCAACTTTTCGGTCCACCACTATGACTTCGGCGCCCATGTCGGCAAACATCATACCGGCACAGGGGGCTGGCCCGATGCCTGCAATTTCTACCACTTTAATACCCGCTAATGGACCTGTATTCATATTATTACCTATTGGATAAACACGTGACAAAAAACAGTTTTGGTTTTGATTCTAGAGTAACGGGCGGGGCCGTGACTATGGCAATAAGTAACAGGAAAAATAGGCTAAAAGTGACAACCTCAGCCATCACGTTTTTGAAGTTTTCCATGGGGTGGCAGGCCTATAACATAAAGGTGAACCAGCGCTATTGTTTGAATTAATCTGCCTTCTTCACTTTTTATACTGCCCCCATGCCAGCAAAGCATCCACAAAGGCTTTGGTTTTGGCAGGTTGCCCGCTACGAGTTGGGTAAACCACATATAAACCCGTGGTTTTAATATTAATGCCGGTACTTATCTCCACAAACTCCTGGCGAGCTAACTCAGCCGCCACCATGCCCCTGGGCACCAAACCAAAGCCCAAGCCGGCTCTTATGGCCTCAATGACGGCGTTCATGTTGTTCACACCAAAGCGGTGTTTTAACACCACCTTTTTATTCTGCCAATTGAACTCAGTTCTAAGTTGCCCATCACCGTGTTCATCCACCATGCCTATGCTTGGCTGGCTAAGCAGCTCAGGCACCGTGGTGGCCAGGCCGTACTCAGCGATGTGCTGGGCACTTGCCACTAGGGTCCATTCAGAATGGCGAATCTTGCGGTAAATCAGGCTGCTGTCTTGTATGTCATCGGTGGTGGAGCGAATGGCGATATCAAATTTATCGGTTATGAGATTCACATGCTGGTTGGATTGAATGATTTCCAGCTTCACCTTGGGGTATTGCTGCAAAAAGGGCGTGATTACCGTGGGCAAGATAACGTCCACTAAGTTTTGCGGCACACTCACCCGCAAGCTGCCGGAGGGGATTTGGCTTAACTGGGCAATATAGTCATCCCCCATTTGTAGCGCAGCCAGGGCCTGCTCACAGTAGTTTAGGTACTGCGCCCCCGACTCAGTGAGGCTAACCGAGCGGGTGGTGCGTTGTAGCAACCGAATACCCAGGCGCGACTCTAACTGGCTGATTTTGGTGCTTACCGTGGATTTCTCCAGGCCAAGCACTTCTGCCGCCTTGGTAAAGCTTTGCAACTGGGCCACTTTCGAGAAGATTTGGATCTGATTGAGGTCATTGTTCGCCATAAAAAACAATCTTTTATAAATATGATGAATTATTAGTTATTTCCTAACAGCCATAATATAGCAACTTAAATCAGGAGGGTGAAATATGGACACCTTAATAAAGAATAATGAAAGCCAGGTGAAGAGCTTTGATAAAGGCTATAAGTGGCTGCACTGGAGCATGGCCATACTGGTGATGCTCATGTTGTTTGCTGCCCTGGGCTTTGCACCGGGTATGGACATTGCGGAACACAAAGAGATGTTAACTGGCCACTCAAGCATTGGCACCCTAGTGAGCATATTGTTGATCATGCGGGTGGCTAAGCGTTTTGTTAAACGGGACCCAAGGCCTGCGCAAAATATTGCCCACTGGCAAAAACTGGCCTCTAAGGTTGTGCAACTGGGGCTTTATTTCAGCCTGATATTTGTACCAGTAACCGGTTATCTAACGGCCCGCTTTCATGAGTTGCCAGTGATGGTGTTTGGCGCCTTTAATTTAAATCAAGCTGGCTCGCAAGGCTTTAATCAAGAGACCTTTGAGATGATTCGTTTAGCCCATGAGTTGGGGACTAAGATGATTATGATTTTATTGGTGTTACACATTGGGGGTGCGCTTTATCATCGGTTTGTTAAAAAAGATGATGTGCTGGCCAGTATGACTCGGGTTAAGAGATAAGGTATCACGGTGGTAGTTGTTAAGCTCGGAAACATAGCGCTCCGAGATTAAATCATAGCTGGTGGTGCCCACTACAATCTACCAGCTTTCTTCACCTACAAACATGCCCTTTCTTGCAACATACCGGTATATATTCCCATTCAATCTTTTAAGGAATATTTACCTGCAAGTAAATCTCTATGCATTCTGTCATATGTTCCATCTTTCTTAATTATATCTAGCCCCTTATTAAAATCATCCAGACGTTTTTTGGAATCGTTTAGTATCCTGGGAAAAAGTATTGAGCCGGGGAAGTTTGAAATAGGTTTAGAAGATGCAGCGAATTCCGAACGCTGATTTACTGAAAAATGTTTATTAATTAGATCAATGGCAACCATTTCATTTATTGGAAAAATATCAATTCGATTAAATATAAGCTTATTTAAATTTGCCACGTCTGTATTGGTTACTTCAACATTTAATACGCCATTTTCGTGTAAGTCCCAGAACTCTTTTAT